>JAESFQ010000060.1_pt1 | contig 57235 bp, 55 predicted proteins | sample 9269431 | NCBI WGS metagenome assembly JAESFQ01 (sample SAMN14502588, study PRJNA617103) | algae metagenome | isolation source: Plectolyngbya sp. WJT66-NPBG17 and co-occurring heterotrophs from well... | place: USA: Mojave Desert, Joshua Tree National Park, California | collected 2006-08-06 | reverse complement strand
GATGGAGACGGCGTGTGGATTGCACAATTTTCGCCTTGACCACCGCCAGTTGAAATTCGCTTAGTTTGATGAGTACTTGGAAACCAGTTTGAATTCCTACTGCCTGCTATTTCCGATAAAGTTTATTATTTGTAAAGCTATTTTCTAATCTCTGAAGTTCTACCTAACAATTCAAATACAGCGGACGATTGAGAGATTCTGTGAGGTTGTCTAGGGTTTATACTGTCGCTGATTTGAGCCGTCAAACTAATTCGCTAGATTCTGAAGCTCAAGCCCTGATATAGCCGTACACTGACTCTTTTCAAAGTTAGCACTGCTCCTAACTTTGAAAAAATAGCTCACTCCTGAAACTGCAAGCCCCGAAAATCTTTAGCACTATTCAGATTCCCCTTAGCCAAGTTTCGCTCTGGCAAATTGAGTCCGGCGTAGTGCGAATGGTCACTTGGCTTGAAGATGGTTCAACTGTTATGCTGGGATTGTATGGCGCGGGTGACATCGTGGGACAGTATCTATCCAAGATCGACCCGTATCAAATTGAGCGCCTGCCTGAAATCGAGGCAACACCCGTATCTCTAGATGATTGGTTTCCTGATCGCTTATCTCCTCACGCGAGTGCAGCAAGCTGAAGAATTTATGTTGATTCGTAGCTATCGCCGCGTTGAAGAGATGCTGCTAAAGCTGCTGACTTGGTTATCAAAAAGTTTGGGCGTGAAGTAAAGCAGGAACGTTTGATCGAACTGCGACTCACACATCAGGACTTAGCGGAATTATTGGGAACAACTCGCGTCACAATCACTCGTATCCTGAAGCAGTTTGAGCAGCAAGGCTTAGTGCAACGACTACCGAATCAGCTCACGCTTCTACAGCCTGAAGCAATTTGGCACCACGAGATCTAGATTTCAAACAATGTCCCTTCTCAACGACGATCGCTATTTGGTGGTACGAATTGGTTTTGCTCCTCGCGCCAATAGCATTTGGACGATTTGATCTCGATCCTGTTCTCCACTTGCACGAACATGAGTGGCATCTTGTAAAGCTTGACCGCCCACTTCTGCAACCAGTGCTTTACCATCATCAGGAGTTGCTTCAAACAACAACTTCATCGTATCGGTTCTTCCCCAGAAAGCAGCTTCTAGCAATGCCCCTGCATCTGGCTTTGCGCTTACTTGCAGCAGTGGCTTGACCATCTCTGGTTCTCTAGCCCAGTAGAGGGCAGAATGCCCTTTTGGATCGCGAGCATTCACATTCGTTCCAACTTGAGCCAGCGATCGCACTTCACCAAGTAACCCATATTGAGCCATTTTAATCAGAAGTTGTTCACGCGCAACCTGCACATCTCCACGCTGAACCGGATCAAGCACATAGGATTCTGTTCCGTACATATCGATACGACCTATAAACACACCTCCAACCGCCAATAGCATTGGGACGAGGATTACGAGACTTACCGCTTGCTTTACTGAAAACCATCGCCAGAGAAGAAGACTAGTAGCTCCAATTCCCACACAGATAAGAACTACGATTCCGGTATGGCTTGTGAGCAGTGGCATTGTTACTCTAGCAATTCCTTCAAGGAGAACGGCTAACCAAGCTAGGAGGCGTAAGCGGATCAAAAACCAGAACAGAAGCAAAAAGATGCTCCAAACCGGAATAACTAGAAATCGTAAACTGTAAAGTAGTCTGTTTGCTATGGACATAATGAGTTTTAGCGAAGAATAGTTTGATTTGGCAAGTTCGCCCTAAATTTAAAGCTTTGCTCCCGTTCCCCGTTGAGCAGAACAGTTCACATACTGCTGAAGTGCCTGCTTACTAGATGCGTCTGGATACTTTGCCAACAGTTGCCGCGCTGCATCAATGCGACCTGCTTGAACATAAAGCTGAATGACCTGACTGATCTCAAACACTGGAGGTTGGGATTGAGCCTTGAGCTTTGATGCAACTGGATCAAGTATCGCGATCGCATCTGCACCCTGATTTCGACTGAGGTAAGCCCGCGCCATTGGAATAGCAGCTTGCAGAGAACTCTCTAGAGGTTGATACTTGTAAATAACATCAGTTGCCTTTCGTGCAATGTCTAACTGTCCCACGCGCAGAGCGGCTCTCACTAAATCACTGAAGTCGGCGAACCCATAGGAAGTTTTGGGAATCTCTTGAAGAGTTTGCCAAGCCGCTTTGACCTGATTTTCATCAACAAACCGTTGAGCAAGCGACGAGACCGAATTAATAAACGTTGTGCCCCTGGCTGGATCGTTCGGAACCGCTTTTGCCCATCTTACGGCGGTTCGGCGTGCTGTTTCAGCCGCTTGTGCTTGTCCGATCTTGAGATATCCGCTCGAAATCGCACCGTATGTAAAAGCCCGCAGTGCCGGATTGGTGATGCTTTCTGCGACTTTCACTGCCATTGCAAACGTTGATTGTGCGGGGACAGTTTGTCCAGACTGGTGCTGAATCACGGCAATCTGAACTAAAGCCTCAGCCCTTGGAGAATGAAGCAAATCCGCATCTTGACGAGGAAGTTGTTGAGCATATGCGATCGCTTTGTTGCTATCTTGTCGCGCATAGGCGAGCGTAAACTGTTGCAGGAGTTTGAGCCTAAATTCTGGATCGCTGTTAGGATATCCATTCATTAACGCTTCAAGACTATCCACAGCCTTTAACTTCTCGGCAAGCGGAATCGTGAGCGGATTCACCCCAATTGTTTTTGAACTCGCAAGTCGTCGAAATGCAGTGGTTGCTTCTAGCAGATAGTCATATTTAACCGCTTGTTGAACCCCAGTGGGGTCAGGATCAATCGACTGAAGTTGTTGAGTCACTTGCACAAATTGTTCGATCGCGTTCATCGACTTCTGCGGTTGATTGCGTTGACGATATTCTCCGGCAACCATCAGCAGATAGGTCGCTTTTAGCTGCGGCGAACTCGATTTCAGCACTTGCTCAATCCGATCCGGACTTCCCCCTGCTTGAAAGTAAGCCTTGAGCGACTCACCCGCATCTAATCTGTACTGAGGATAGAGATTAACGACCTGATCCCAAGCGTTAGCAAATAACTTCCGAGATAGCTCTGTTGGCTTGTCATAGGTCGTAACTAAGGCAAAGTATTGGATATCATCGGTGACGATTGGCTTTTTCACAAGTTGCGTTAGATAAGGCATTGCTTTATCTTCACGATCGAGCCGGAGATAGAGTCGAGCCATATCAGGATTTTGCTCGCTCGGTGGAGAAAACTTGGCGACTTGATCAATCAGCTTTAATGCCTTCGCGGGCTGTTGAGTTTCTACATAGGCTTGCACTAGGCTGAGTGGAGCCGTCACTTGCACGGTTGGATTCTTCTGAGTTGATCGCATTGCAGGAACAACCACAGACTCGATCGCGCTCAACGAAGCAGCAATTTTAGGAGATTGTTTCAGATCTGAAGCAGTGGCTAACAGTTCACCGAGATTCGCTGCACGAAGCTGGGCGTTAGGTTGCTTGAGACTCGACTGAATCACACGGTTTAGAACAGAAGTCGCGCGATCTGGAGCATCAAGTTTTGGATAGAAGCGAACTAATGCCGTGATGTATTTTACTTTTCCTGATGTATCGGGAAGTCGTTCAAGCCGAACAGCAAGCCGATCCAAACGATTCAGCAGTTGAGCTTTTTCGCTTTTTTGCGATAGGTCTTCTAGGAGCAGGGCGACTTGTGGCCGCACACCGGGATCTGCGGCGATGTTGTCCGGTTTACCGATTAGCCAGCGATCGAGCCGAGTTTGCCCAATCGAATCAAGTGGAGCAGTAGACTGAGCAATCTCATTGAGTTCTGCAATTTGACGTAAAACTAGATTTGAAGCAACGATCGTCGATAAAGGCTGAGTCGGATAAAAAACGGGTTGCCCGATGTCGTATGCGAATGGCTGTGAGCAGCTTTGAGTAGATTGGGCTTGAACGGGAACAATCGGTAGCGTTGGGGGGAGCAAAGAAATCGCTGAGATTAGAAAGAGAAGCGATCGTTTCATTCAGGTGACGAGTGTGAAGGCTGTTCATAGATTCCACGGAGAACAGTGTGATTTCAGAGAAAATGTGCCGCTTCTACAACTGGTGAACAAGCTTTATTGCACTGGTACACGGCTTTATCTATTTCGTGTGAATCAAATATCCGCAGCGATGTTCGCCGTTCACCTGCCAGTGAGTCCGTTCCACGTCGCAATCGGGGAGCGCGATCGCGAACATTTCCAACTCATGCCCGCACACACTCGGAAACGACTCGGCGATTTGCGCGATCGCACAATGATATTCCGTCAGCACAAACTGATCCGGCTCAACGGGTTGCCATTCCGCCATGTAGCCTTCTGAAACGCGCAGCTTGACTAAATTCGCCACTCGTTCCGAAACCGAACCCGTTCCGATGCGCTCTCGATATTCGATCGCTTTTCGCTGCCACTGTTTCTGTAGGATCGACTTCATTTGATCTTTGCTGACCGTTTCCGCAAGCGTTCCAAGCAGCGACACCGCGAACTCATCGTAGCGATCGGGAAACTGCGATCGTCCTTCGCGGCTCAGTTCATACAGATAATTCGGGCGACCCATTCCGACTTGAATCGCTTTGTGCAGAATTAATCCCTCGGTTTCTAAATCCTTTAAATGTCGCCGAATCGCCTGCGGACTCACCTGCAACCGTTCCGCCAACTCTTGTGCGGTTGATTCACCCTGCTTCAGAAGGTGATGCAAAATATCTTGTTTCGTTGAGGGTTGCTGAGTCGTGGTCATTATGGGGTCTCACGTCAACGATTCTTAACGTTCAGTCTACTTGAATTTCTCGATCGCTTTCGTCTTGCCAAAAGGCAGAAATTCGCTTTGACAACACTCAAGTTGCTAAAGTATTCTACAATAGAGTTAAGCAACAAAGAAGTTGTTTTAATTATAAACTGCTTCGGACAGTTTCAGCTTTTCTCGCTTCTATCGCAACATCCGTGTTGTTTTAGTAATAAGATCCTCTACATGTACTGCTGATCTGACTCATGAATACTGACACCGAAAACAAATTTGCATCGGACAAGAATCTTGAAGCGATGCGCCATTTCTCTGAGCAATATGCGAAGCGCACTGGCACTTATTTTTGTGTCGATCCGGGCGTGACCGCAGTTGTGATCGAAGGATTAGCGAAGCATAAAGAGGATTTAGGCTCACCCCTTTGTCCCTGTCGCCACTACGAAGACAAGGCAGCCGAAGTCGCGGCTGCTTATTGGAACTGCCCTTGTGTCCCGATGCGAGAGCGCAAAGAGTGTCACTGTATGCTGTTCCTCACGGCAGAAAATGATTTCGCAGGCGAGAGACAAGATATCGGCTTCGACGAGATTCGCAAACACACCGATCGCGCTTAAGCATTCTATTTTCGATCCCCTAAATTCTGAGAACACTGATTCAACCATGAGTGCAACCGTTCAAACGCTCGTTAACCAACCTTATAAGTATGGATTCGTTACTAATATCGAATCCGACACTATTCCCCGTGGACTCAGCGAGGATGTCATTCGTTTGATTTCTGCCAAGAAAGAAGAGCCGGAATGGATGCTCGATTTCCGGTTGCGTGCCTATCGGCAGTGGTTGAAGATGACTGAGCCGGACTGGGCAGCGGTGGGATATCCCGCGATCGATTATCAAAACATCATTTACTATTCGGCTCCCAAAGTCAGCGAGAAAAAGCAAAGTCTGGACGAAGTTGATCCCGAAATGCTGGCGACGTTTGAGAAGCTCGGTATCTCGCTCTCTGAGCAAAAGCGCTTGAGCAATGTGGCAGTTGATGCGATTTTTGATAGCGTCTCGATCGCGACCACGTTCAAAGACAAATTGGCGAAGGATGGCGTGATCTTCTGCTCGATTTCGGAAGCGGTGCGCGAGCATCCAGAGCTTGTGAAGAAGTATATGGGTAGCGTTGTCCCCGTTGGCGATAATTACTTCGCTGCTTTGAATTCTGCCGTCTTTAGTGATGGTTCTTTCGTGTTCATTCCCAAAGGCGTGAAGTGCCCCATGGAGCTTTCGACCTATTTCCGCATTAATAACGGAGATTCGGGACAGTTCGAGCGGACATTGATCGTGGCGGAAGAAGGCGCACAGGTGAGTTATCTCGAAGGCTGTACCGCACCGATGTACGACTCGAATCAGCTTCATGCTGCCGTAGTCGAGTTGGTAGCGCTGGACAATGCGGACATCAAGTATTCGACCGTTCAGAATTGGTACGCAGGAGACGCGAATGGCAAAGGCGGAATCTATAATTTCGTCACCAAGCGCGGACTGTGCCAAGGTGTGAATTCTAAGATTTCTTGGACGCAGGTAGAGACCGGATCTGCGATTACTTGGAAGTATCCAAGTTGTGTTCTGGTGGGTGATAATTCCGTCGGTGAGTTCTACTCGGTGGCGCTGACGAACAATCATCAGCAAGCGGACACCGGAACCAAGATGGTTCACATCGGCAAGAATACCCGCAGCACGATCATCTCGAAAGGGATTTCGGCGGGACAGTCGAAGAATAGCTATCGCGGCTTGGTGAAGATGTCCCCGAAAGCGACGGGAGCGCGGAACTATTCGCAGTGTGATTCGATGCTGATTGGCGATCGCGCTCAAGCGAATACTTTCCCCTACATCCAAGTGCAGAACAACCAAGGCAAGGTTGAGCATGAAGCTTCCACTTCTAAGATCGGGGAAGACCAATTGTTCTATTTTGCTCAACGCGGTATTTCTCCAGAAAATGCGATCTCAATGATGATCAGCGGCTTCTGTCAGGATGTGTTTAACCAGTTGCCAATGGAGTTTGCGGTTGAGGCAGATAAGCTGTTGAGCCTCAAGCTTGAAGGAAGCGTGGGTTAAGTGAATTGCGATCGAGGTGGCAGTACTCACAGGATTGGATATGCCGATCTCTCCAATCCTTGAGTGTTGATTGTGAATTCGAGAGTTTCGATCGCGCCACAATGTTACTGAGATAAGATGCGGCAGTTAGGAGGGAGCGAATGATTGTTGAAAATGGTGATGTGATTCTGTCAGTTAAAGATCTAACTGCTGAGATTGATGGCACCCCGATTTTGAAGGGGATGAATCTCGAAATTAAAGCAGGTGAGATTCACGCGATTATGGGCCCGAATGGATCGGGAAAAAGTACGTTTTCTAAGATTTTGGCAGGACACCCGGCTTATACGGTGACAGGCGGCAAGGTTTTGTTTCATGGACAAGACTTGCTCGAACTCGAACCGCATGAACGCGCAACTTCAGGTGTGTTTTTAGCATTTCAGTATCCGCTAGAAATTCCGGGTGTAACGAATGTAGATTTCTTGCGGGTGGCGTACAACGCAAAGCGCAAACAGGAAGGCTTAGAAGAACTGGATGCCTTCGATTTTGATGATGTGGTGCATTCAAAATTAGAACTATTGAAAATGGATGCGGGATTTCTGACCCGGAGCGTAAACGAAGGCTTTTCGGGTGGAGAGAAAAAGCGGAATGAAATTCTGCAAATGGCTTTGTTAGAGCCAAAGTTAGGAATTTTAGATGAGATCGATTCTGGCTTGGATATCGATGCGTTAAAGGTCGTTGCGAACGGTGTGAATGCAATCACGACGGCAGAAAATGCAACGCTAGTAATTACGCACTATCAACGCTTGCTGGATTATATTACGCCGGACTTTGTTCACGTGATGGCAAGCGGTCGGATTCTGCTAAGTGGCGGCAAGGAATTAGCGCTAGAGCTTGAAGCGAAAGGCTATGACTGGGTGGTGGAAGGTGAGACGGTAGGTGCATCATGATTGACGTTTCAACCGTTTCTGAAGTGGGAAATTTAGGCTCGATCGCGAAAATAGATCGAGCAACTTACTTCACGCAATTACTCAACTTAAGATCGACGAATTCCCCGTTCCAAGAAATTCGCGATCGCGCTTCTGCTCAAGTTCACGATCGAGCAATTCCCTCAACCCGCGACGAAGAATGGCGCTTTACTGATCTTTCTGGATTGTTGTCAATCCCGATTAAAACTGCCCAACCTTCTAGCTTAGGTTTTCCGCAGATTGAATCATTTTTGCTGCCCGAATCGACCAATTCTCGATTAGTCTTTATTGATGGTATTTTTGCGGCTGATCTTTCTGCGATCGATGATCTCCCCGATGGCGTTATCGTGAGCAATCTCGAAACAGTTCTAGAACTTATTCCATCGGTGAAAGACTATATCGCAAAACTTCCTGGAGACGAAGAAGTTTTCGCTGCACTAAACACGGCAAGTTTGACAGATAGCGCGATCGTCTTTGTGCCCAGAAACCAAGATGTCGAAATTCCGATTCATCTCTTGTTTGTCTCGACTCAATCGGAAGCAATCATTCAGCCGCGTGTGTGTGTGATTGCTGAAACGGGAAGTCGCGTGACGCTAATCGAGGATTTTGTCAGCTTAACTGAGGGTGCATACTTCACCAATGCCGTTACGGAAATCTCGATCGCAGAAAACGCAGAAGTTCGTCATACTAGAGTTCAGAGGGATAGCGATACTGCTTTCCACATTGGTAAAACTGCTGTTTCGCAAGCTAGAGATTCTCGTTACTCCTGCACTGCTGTTCATCTCGGCGGAAAGGTTTCTCGACACAATCTAGAGATTTATCAGACAGGTGAGCAGACCGAGACGACTCTAAATGGTTTGACTGTGATTGATGGCGATCGCGTTGGTGATACTCATAGCTTGTTATCGCTGAGTAAGCCCTATGGCGTGGGCAATCAAGTGAATAAGACGATCGTTAGCGATCGTGCTCATGCAGTGTTTAACGGTAAAGTCTTTGTTCCTCGATTAGCACAACAAACCGACGCGAGACAGCTTAGTCGCAATCTATTACTATCCCCGAAAGCAAGGATTGATACCAAGCCGCAGTTAGAGATTATTGCAGATAACGTGAAATGCGCTCACGGTGCGACAGTGAGCCAGCTTGAAGACGATGAAGTGTTTTATCTCCAAAGTCGAGGGATTGATCAAGACTCGGCTCGTAAGCTTTTAACCTATGCTTTCGCGATCGAAGTGATTGATCAGATTCCGGTTGAAACCTTACGCGATCGACTTGCCCGTTTCATTCGTTCCCAACACACCTAAGCCATGACTTTCCTGCAAGAAAAAACCCTCGCTGCTCAAGTGCGATCGGACTTCCCGATTCTAAACGAACGCATTCACGATAAGCCCTTGGTCTATCTTGATAATGCTGCAACTTCCCAAAAGCCGATCGCAGTTCTCGATGCGCTGCGGAACTATTACGAGCATAACAATGCCAATGTTCACCGGGGCGCACATACTCTAAGTGCAAGAGCGACCGATGCGTATGAAGCCGCGCGAGATAAAGTTGCAGCGTTTATCAATGCAGCCTCTCGACAAGAGATCGTCTACACCCGAAATGCGAGTGAAGCGATCAATATTGTGGCGTATGCGTGGGGCTTGAATAACTTGCAAGCAGGGGATGAGATTATCCTGTCTGTGATGGAGCATCATAGCAATCTGGTTCCGTGGCAGCTGATTGCAGCGAGAACGGGAGCGGTGATCAAGCACGTTCAATTAGATGAAACCGAAGGCTTTGACTTTGAGCATTACAAGTCACTGCTGTCTGAGAAAACGAAGCTTGTGTCGATCGTTCACGTTTCCAATACGCTTGGCTGCATTAATCCAGTTCACGAGATCTGTGTAGAAGCTCATAAAGTTGGGGCGAAAGTTCTGATTGATGCGTGTCAGAGTGTGCCCCACATGGTTGTGGATGTACAAGCGATCGATTGTGATTGGCTCGTCGCATCTGGACATAAGATGTGTGCGCCGACTGGGATTGGGTTCCTGTATGGCAAGCTGGATGTTCTGCGATCGATGCCTCCATTTTTCGGCGGCGGTGAAATGATTGCGGATGTGTATTTGGATCATTCAACTTACGCTGATTTGCCGCATAAGTTTGAAGCGGGGACACCTGCGATCGCAGAAGCGATCGCGCTCGGTGCAGCCGTTGACTATCTCACCAACATTGGCATGGACAAGGTTCATGCTTACGAAGAAGAGTTGACCGCTTATCTATTCGAGCGATTGGCAGAAGTTCCGAATCTCCGAATCTATGGCACAAAGCCCGATGCACAAGGTAGAGGACGAGCCGCTTTAGCATCGTTTACGGCGGGAGAATTGCATCCGCACGATCTTTCGACTTTATTGGATCACGAAGGGATTGCAATTCGATCGGGGCATCATTGTACCCAGCCATTACATCGATTGTTGAATGCTCCGGGGACTGCTCGCGCTAGTTTGTATTTTTACAATACTCGTGAGGAGATCGATCGATTTATTGAGGCGTTGAAAGATACGATCGACTTTTTTGGCGGGATGATGGGCTAAGTTGATCTTTTGCATCAGAAGCGCGATCGTTCTTGAACCGGAGAGATCGCGCTTTTTCATGTTTCTCGTTGTATCGTGAGATCGACAGCATTAATCGGGAAACAGAACGGCAAAGCCTTCCTGGGTAAAGTGTTTGTCGTGAGTTAAAACTTCAGTAATTCCAAGTTGGCGCATCGTGCTCATGGAAATGCAATCAGTAAGGCTGTATCCTTTATCGAGCCTATTTTCATAAAGCGCTAAACCTTCTAGAAATGACCGATGAGATTGCTCTATTACCTCAATATCCGAACCTTCTAGAATATCTCTGGTTAAATTACTCGCTCTTTGTCGCAGTTGAGTACCGGATTTTGAGTAGAACGCAAGTAATTCGACTAAAACTTCATCAGTTGTGATGAGCTTACAGGGCTGAAGCGCTCTAAAAATTTGCCGCACTCTTTCATGCCAAGTGTCTCCAGGATCGACAAAGGCAATCCAGTAGAATGTGTCTGCAAAGACTTGCCTCATGAAGTTCTTTTAGGGGTTCCGTAAATGTAGTGGTCGTGCTGCTCTGCACCATCGGTTGGCAGTTTGCTCAGTTCTTCTTGCGATAAATCTTTGGTGAAATCTTCTGCGATTTGCCAAATTGATTTACCTGTTTTGGTTGTTTGACTGGCGGGCTGGTTGTGTTCTTGAGAACTGGGAGAGCCTGTACTCATGTTCTGGGCTAGGTGAGCAATGAGGCGCAGCTGTTCTTCGGGGGTTAGCTGTTCTGCTGCTTGGATGAGTTCACTCAGTTGTTTTGACATTATTTTCTCTTCCGCTTCCAATCTCTGATATTGGCAATAATAACGTCTCCTCAATTTCTTGCCGCACATCAAGACTCACATAACAATCGCTATTCAGACAATGCACTAGCAACTTATTCGCATCGTGATACTGCTGCAATTTTTCTTTTTGCTCGTCGCTGAACTGCCAATCGTGACGAATGTTGCGATGCTTGATTATCGCCGCTCTTAGTTGCTCAATCCAAGCTTCACCGTTTTCTTTCCACAATTGTTTAAGGGTTTCTCGATTCCTCCAAGCAAAAAGTTGATTTCTAAGCTCTTGCAGTTCGTGACGTAACTCGCCATTAGCTTTCTCGATGGCTACGCCCAGGCAAGAGTCGATAACGATATCAAGGTTGTGGTCGAGGGTACTAGTGCCAACGCTAGCCCAGATGAGAGTGTTGTCAAGGGCAAGGTCGTCGGAAGTAAAGAGGTTGAAAGAGCAGTCGAGAGCGAAGGTGAGGTTGAAATCGTTATGAAGAAAGGCTAGGGCGAAATAGAAAGCTCGAATCACACCATCTTTATACGGAACACTAACTGAGTCCGACTTTTGCATCACCCACGTCAAAAACTGCTGCAAATTCTCATCTTCTGCTATCAGAGAATCAATTCGCTGCTTTGCTTGCCGTAATAGAGCCCCAGCCTCCGGTAGCATCTCTACCGTCAAGCGAAACACCTCATGGCAGCGCTCCTCAACGATATAACTTGCAACTTGTTCCATCAAATCATGATTTCTCGTTTCTTTAATTTGACGTGCTGTAAAGAACTCGTGAAATGCAAGGTGAGAGAATGAGAAAATATCCTTTTCTTGTTTAATGAGCAATCCACATTTCTCTTCAAACAGTCTCATGACTTCTTTAACGTCTAGCTCATCCTCATCAAAATCTGAATCGCTTTTGTAAAGTTCACGAAAAAAGCTTGTAATAATTTCAGTTAGGATGTTCAACTTAAAAGAGTAATTTTGCCCCTCAAAAGTACTTAGGGCAATTTGGCTTAATAGGTTCTTCTGCTTCTTAACTGATAATCTTCTGTATTCTACATCTCGCTTAATTTCTCTACGTTCATCCCATTCATTGAGTAATAATTCTTTTGCCTGTTCGTAAAGCTCGGAAGTCTTCTCAGGCAGCTCCCTTTTCTTGAAGAACACTAAGCAAAGAAGAGTCAATAACAAAGGAGTTGTAGCTAATTGTGCGATGCGACTACTGCCTGCTAATTTGCTAAGAAACTCCTCAGTAGCAATAGTTGCTTCACTCTGAGATTTAGATTTAAACCATTTATGTGCAAACGTTTCAATTTGTCTTTTATCAAAATTTGCAACTTCGACTTCGGTAAAGCTTTGAAATCTTTCAGAGGCATAGTTCTTTGTAGCAATCCGACAGGTAATCACAAATTGATTATCACAATGTACATTTAAAAGATTCTGAATCTCTTTGATTACTCGCTTACTATATTCCTCTCGCACCTCATCTAAGCCATCTAGTAAAATTAAGCCTCGACCTTGCTGAAGCAAATCTTTGATTTTGTTAGAGGATAGGAATGGCTGAATAAATTCTATTAAATTTGGTTGTTTCTCGTCTTCAGCAAAATCTTTCAGAACAGCGAACATGGGCACTTGATCTGCGAAAAAATCTCCTTTCATGCAGGAGACTGCGAGAAACTTCAGAAACGTTGTTTTCCCAGTTCCTGGTCTTCCCAAAACTATAAGCTTTTTATACTTGCTGACTGCAACGAGTCCAGGTAGAGGCACTCCTTCTTCGTCACTCGATCCAAAGCGATGAGATTTTTCTAGTACGTTAATGTTAGTGTAAATTCCGCGATCGCCCGTTAGCTCGATCGGCTGCGTCATATCCAAAACGCGCATCGTGCCGCATTGCTCTTGGATGAACGATCGCACACTTCCGCGAATGCTTTGCACGATCGCATCAATTTTCGCAGTCTGTTGGTTCTCTTGCTCTAAAGTTTCGGCAATTTCTTCAGAGTCATACAAGCCACTAATCGATCTCCAATCGAGCTTTAAAGTTTCACAAACTTGTACAAACAAGATTCGATCAACAGGTTTGCAATTAAAGAATTTGCTGATTGTTGAAAGAGAAAGCTTTGTTCTTGTAGAAAGCTGCTGTTGCGTAATGCCAAGACCAGTCAGCGCGTCCCTTGCTGCCTTTTTGCCCTCCGGAGTAGCTTGAAGCGACTTCTCAACCATACGTCCAAAGAAAAACTTTGTGACTATTCTAACCGTTGCAAGCGAAACTCACTCATCGCAAACACACAAGTCACACATCACACAAGCCCAACTAATAAACGGTTTGAAAGACATTAGGGACATCCAAACGATAGGAGAAATCCAATGTCTTCAACTCAAATTCAAGTTCTCGCTATTTCTCCTCAACCGCAACCCCCGCAAGGCGATTCCACCACTCAGCTAATTCTCGCGATCGCCCTCTTGCTCAAATAGATCGCTCTGCTCATCCACACCCTCAAGCGACGCTAAATTCCAGGCGCGATCGTCTCCCACTCTGCGTTTCACAATCCAATACTCAAGCGTGAGGTTCAAACACTTAACGACGAGTGTTTGAGACTCGTCGTTAAGTGTTTGAACCTGATTCACGAAGATCGATCGCTCAAGCGGGAGTGATTGAAGTTCGTTCACGGCTGTTTAGGCTACATCAATGAGTCAGCAGAGTCTAACGTCGAAGAAAAAACGTTGATCGCCCTTCTGCTCATTCATACGCTCAAACGCTAAATTTCAAACGCGATCGTGCATTCTCTAAACCGATGCGCGATCGTGAAATGGTAAACAGAGTCTCTTCATCGATCGATTCATCAAGGCGCTGAAAGATACGATCAACTTTTTCGGCGGAATTATGGCATGGAGAAATGTTTCGATACTCTACACAGTGTTAAGAATATCTTTGATGTAATTTCACTCTAAGTCGCTTCTGATATAGGTTTGCGGCTTTTTTCATGAAACTGCGATCGCGTAACACATCACGAAGCAAGCGCCAACGCGGGGATGAACTTTGCGACAATGCTAAAGCAGTCTGTGCAATCAAACCCTTCACTGCCCGATAAGTAGAGACACTCGATATGAAATTAGCTTACTGGATGTATGCAGGTCCCGCGCACATTGGCACACTCCGCATCGCCACTTCTTTTAAAAATGTCCACGCGATCATGCACGCGCCGATCGGAGATGACTATTTCAACGTGATGCGCTCCATGTTAGAACGCGAACGCGATTACACTCCAGTGACAACGAGCGTGGTCGATCGTAATGTTCTCGCACGCGGATCTCAAGAAAAAGTCATCGATAACATCACGCGCAAAGATGCAGAAGAACATCCGGATCTGATCGTTCTAACTCCCACTTGCACGTCGAGTATTTTGCAGGAAGATTTGCAGAACTTTGTCGAGCGGGCGCAGCTTGAAGCGAAAGGCGATGTGATGTTAGCGGATGTGAATCACTATCGAGTGAATGAACTGCAAGCTGCCGATCGCACATTGCAACAGATTGTGCAGTTTTACATTGCGAAAGCGCGTAAGAAAGGCGATTTGGTGACGGAAAAAACTGAAAAGCCTTCGGTGAACATCTTTGGAATGACAACGCTCGGTTTTCATCACAATCACGATGCGACTGAACTGAAGAAATTGATGGCTGATCTAGGCATTGAAGTGAATGCGATCGTGCCTCAAGGCGCAACGGTTCATCAACTCAAAACCCTACCCCGCGCTTGGTTTAACTTAGTTCCTTATCATGAGACAGGCTTGCTGACGGCTGAATATCTCAAACAAGAATTCGGAACGCCTTACGTAGACATTACACCGATGGGGATTGTTGAAACTGCGCGTTGTATTCGCAAAATTCAGCAAGTAATCAATGAGCAAGGTGCAGCAGTTGATTACGAATCATTCATCGATCAGCAAACGCGCCATGTCTCGCAGGCAGCCTGGTTTTCTCGATCGATTGATTGCCAAAATCTTACAGGAAAAAAAGCAGTTGTCTTCGGAGACAGCACACACGCCGCAGCGATTACTAAAATTCTTGCGCGTGAAATGGGAATTCATGTGTTGCTGGCGGGAACATACTGCAAATACGATGCGGAATGGTTTAAGAACCAAGTTGGCGAGTACTGTGATGATATTTTGATCAGTGAAGATCACGGACAGATTGCAGATGCGATCGCGCGTCTTGAACCCGCTGCAATCTTTGGAACCCAGATGGAACGTCACGTCGGGAAACGATTAGATATTCCTTGCGGTGTAATTGCGGCTCCGATTCATATTCAAAACTTCCCCGTCGGCTACAAGCCATTTCTGGGCTACGAAGGCAGTAATCAGATCGTAGATTTGATCTACAACTCGTTTACGCTCGGAATGGAAGATCACTTGCTCGAAATCTTTGGCGGTCACGATACAAAAGATGTGATCACCAAATCAGTTTCAGCAGACTCTGATCTCAACTGGAGCAAAGATGGATTGACGGAACTGAATCGGATTCCGGGATTTGTTCGGGGTAAAGTGAAGCGCAATACTGAGAAATTTGCCCGCGATCGCAATATCACCCAAATCACGGCAGAAGTGCTTTACGCCGCAAAAGAAGCGGTTGGCGCATAAATTAAATAAAGAGGGCGATCGTCGATCGCCCTCTTTATTTAATTTTGCTCAGGTTCACTCGATTTCTTTGCGCTTTCTTTGCGCTTGCGGTGTTCCTCGTAGATTTCATCAAAGCGATCAATATCTTCTGCCGAATAGGAAATTGCATTTGGATCACTCAGAATTTGCTGCATTCTGGTGTGAATCGCATCAGTATCGTTGCGATGCTGCAACAGGTAAGCACGAAGCTCTCTCGGAGACATGACACTGAAATCAGGCTGCATAAATAAATCTCCACTCGCCATCTCGAAATACAATGACTTCTAAATCCTCGCCTGCCAAAATATAAATATCTCCTGTCCGTTCGTCTAATCGTAGGATATTAATCGGAACAAACATTGCAGCAAAGTTTTGGCAGAGGATAAAGCATTTTGCTTCTTGTCTTGAAGTCGGGTACCGTCGTGAGTTCGTTCTAGCAAGATAATTTAATCAGTAGAAATCATAGCGTTAAGCAGTACGATTAGAAATGCAAAAAGAGTAATCGTGTTTGTGACTATGCCGAATGCTACTGTGATTGGGTTGGGGAAATCTGGCAACGCCGCCGCCCGACTTCTCAAACGCCAAGGATGGCAAGTCACGATCAGCGATCGAGGTTCTTCCGAAGCACTTCAAGCTCAACAGCAACAACTAATTTCAGAAGGAATTAATGTTCGTTTGGGCGGCTCCTTCGATCCCGAAACTGCAAAAGCTGAATTGATTGTGGTGAGTCCCGGTGTACCTTGGGATGTGCCAAGTTTGATCAAAGCTCGATCGATCAACATCGAAACGATCGGTGAAATGGAACTTGCTTGGAGAGCATTAAACACCGCTCCCTGGGTCGCAATTACCGGAACGAATGGCAAAACAACTACGACCGCTTTAACTGCGGCAATCTTTCAGAAAGCTGGATTTCATGCGCCTGCATTCGGCAACATTGGCTATGCAGCGTGTGAAGTCGCATTGTTGGATCAGAAAATCGATTGGGCGATCGCGGAAATTAGCAGCTATCAGATCGAATCGGCTCCCTCGATTCAGCCTGAGATCGCCATCTGGACGACCTTCACACCGGATCATCTCAGTCGCCACAAAACATTAGAAAACTATTTCAGCATCAAAGCTAGTTTGCTCGATCGAACAAAGCAGCAAATCTTTAACGGTGATGATCCTTATCTACGTAAAATTGGAGCGCAAAAAGGCTATCCCATTCAAGAAAATGCTTGTTGGACAAGTGTAAACGGCAAATCTGAACTCATTGGAGATCCAGAGTTCGGAGCATATATTGAGGAAGGTTGGGCGATCGTACAAGGCGAAAGGATTGTTCGATCAGATGCGCTGAAAATGCCCGGAGCGCACAACTTACAAAATTTGTTGATGTCAGTTGCGGCGGCACATTTAGCAGGAATTGGGAAAGATGCGATCGCCGAAGCTATTTCAGAATTTCCAGGGGTTCCGCATCGATTAGAACAGATTTGCACTTGGCAAGGAATTGATTTTATCAACGACAGCAAAGCAACGAACTATGACGCGGCAAAAGTTGGACTTGTTGCAGTGAAAGCTACCGTGATTTTGATTGCAGGCGGAGAACCGAAGATCGGTGAAGACCAGGCATGGCTCGATGCAATCAAAGCGAAAGCTGCATTTGTGTTGTTGATTGGAGAAGCTGCGCCCACCTTTGCGAAACGGCTTGAGACAGTGGGCTACTTGAACTATGAGAATGCTGGAACAATGGATCGGGCGGTTATGCGATCGACGGAACTTGCAAAACAATATTCTGCCCCAGTCGTTCTCTTGTCTCCAGCCTGCGCCAGCTTTGATCAATATCAAAATTTTGAGCAGCGCGGCGATCATTTTCGTCAACTTTGCTTAGAAACGTTGACGCATTAAGATCAACCGATTTTGCTACGAAATGTTAGCCTAGAAAAGATTTTAGATTGCGAAACTCCGATGAACAAAGTTGTGGTAGGACTCTCTGGGGGAGTCGATAGTTCGGTTGCGGCTGCCACGTTGCATGATCAAGGCTATGAGGTGGTTGGCTTGACCCTTTGGTTGATGAAAGGGAAGGGACAGTGCTGCTCTGAAGGCATGGTCGATGCGGCTAAACTTTGTGAGGAGTTAAAAATCCCGCATCACATTGTCGATAGTCGCGATGTGTTTCAGGAAAATATTATCGATTACTTGGTGTCTGGCTACGGTGAAGGGATCACGCCGTTGCCTTGTTCGCAGTGCAATAAAGCGGTGAAATTTACACCGATGCTGAAGTATGCGCGTGAAACGTTGGGGATTGAGACGATCGCAACAGGTCACTATGCTCGAATTCGGGTTGAAAACGGGCGTTATCAGCTATTAAGGGCGGTTGATCGCACAAAGGATCAGTCATATTTTCTCTACGATCTCGATCAAGAAGTTCTCTCCCAAGTCGTCTTTCCGCTCGGTGAAAAGCACAAAACGGAAACGCGCCAAATTGCAGCAGAATTCGGACTACACACCGCAGAAAAGCCCGAAAGCCAGGATCTCTGCTTAGTCGAAGCAAACGGATCGATGCAGGCATTTCTTGATAAATACATTGCACCGCACAAAGGCGAAATTGTCGATCAAGCTGGCAAAGTTCTCGGTCAGCATGAAGGCGTGCATCACTATACGATCGGGCAACGAAAAGGATTGGGGATTGCTCACACCGAGCCTCTGTATGTGATCGGTTTAGATGCGGTACAGAATCGAGTCATTGTCGGTGAGCGGACTGAAGCGCAAAACCTCGAATGCACAGCGACACGGATTAATTGGGTCTCGATCGCGCCTCCTTCGGCTCCGATTAAGGCAGAAGTGCAAATTCGGTATCGATCAACTGCTACACCTGCGACTGTGATCCCGCTGGAAAACGATCGCGTGCGGATTGTGTTTGATGACCCGCAGTTTAGTATCACGCCGGGGCAAGCTGCGGTTTGGTATGACGGAGAAGTGCTACTTGGGGGCGGAATTATTGAGCGGGGGTGAAGCAATTGCACCAAAGGCAACATCTCGAACAGAGAAGTTTTGCCAGTCTTTCCCGTCAAAGTGCCACCACTCAGTTGAGAGTGGGATAAATCCTGCTCTCACCATTGCATCTTCTAGCAACTGACGATTTTTTAGAACTTGGGCGGGTAAGTTGGTATAGCTCCGACTCGATCGCTCTGTGAAGTCATCGAATCCAGTTGGCATTGGTAATTCTTTTCCAGTGCGATCAACTAAGGTTAAATCGACCGCTGCTCCGCGATTATGCCGCGATCCATACGTTGGATTTGCCACATATCGTTCATCCGGTTTGATTTGCCATAGCCGCTTTTGAACTGATAACGGGCGGTAACAATCGTATACTTTTAATCCGAGTCCTCGCGTTTCTAAATCTGTTTGCACTTGTGATAACTGCCGTGCAGTCGAAGCGCGTAAAATACATCGCGCTTGTGGATAGAGCGTTTCTTTTACAAAGTTATTTCTCGTACCGTAACGGATATCAAGCGCGATGCGGGGATTAATCGATCGAATATCTACAAACACAGTGGGATTCAGTTCGGCTGCACGAATGGGAGACTGCATTAAAACCACGATCGACAACGCCAGAACAAATAGCAATCGAGAAAAAGAAGTTTGCATGAGAGTAGATGCCCAAACATTAAGAACGTTCATACGTGCGACCTTTCCACGCGCCACCTTGACCCTGCCAATGTTTGATTGCAGAGTCGATCGTCATCAGTAAATAAAGAAACGCGATCGCAGGTAAAAAAAACGCATACCAAAATGAACAACGATAAAATCGCATGATTGGAAAATAACTCACGGTCATTAATACATACGTCAATACGCTGATTAAGTTTCCGGTGAGAATTCCAATCACGGGAAGTAAATAAACGATCGTCATTCCGAGTACCGCACCTGCTAATACTACAGGAGAATAATTAAGTTGAGTATAAGCAGTACGAGAAACCATATTCCAGATCGTATCGAGTGAATCGTAAGGACGTAAGCTAATCGTCGTAGAGGTCAATCCGAGCCAGATTCTTCGAGATCCAGTTGATTTAATCTCATCCGCCAAAGCACAGTCATCGATTAACGCTTGCCGAATTGCCGCTACGCCTCCGATTCGCGTTAATGCTTCTCGTCGAATTAAACTACATCCACCAGCCGCCGCAGCCAGCGATCGAGTCGGATCATTGGCCCACCGAAACGGGTATAACTTTGCAAAAAAGAACACAAACGCTGGGATCAATAACTTCTCCCAAAAGCTCACACAGCGTAGCCGCACCATGAGAGAAACTAATTCTCGATCGTCCTCGATCGCATGACTCACCAAGTTCCTCAAATTATCCGAATCATGCTCAATATCTGCATCTGTCAATAAGAAATAATCGGGCTGCAACTCCATTCCTTTTTGAATCCCTTGTTCTAGCGCCCAAAGTTTCCCCGTCCAACCTGCGGGCAAGGGTGCAGCCGGAAGAATTTGTAGCTGAGGTGATTTCCCTAACATTTCCGCCGTTTCGCGTGCAACTTCTGCGGTTCCATCACTACTTTGATCGTCCACTAGAACCACATTGAGCGCACCGGAAAACGTTTGGGACAACAGCGATCGTAGAGTCGTCGGCAACAAGTCCGCTTCATTTCGCGCCGGAATCACCACACACACCGAAGCAATTCCCGCATCGCCTTCAGGCAACCGTTGATCCATTTGCCAAAACTGTCCCCGGAACCCTAACAGATAAATCCAAATCAATAAACTTACGATCGACAACCCAAGAATCATTTCACTCATGTCACAATCACCATAAACGCTTTTATTTCACGGAGAGCGATCGAGATGGCATTCATTCGCGTTGATGAAAACATTACAGTGAACACCCAGTACATCGTAAAAGTAAAGTGGAAACTCAACACCGATAATGATGAACTCTCAGGCTCAGTGTTTCTTACAGGCGGCGATAAAAACGAAGTCGTTGCGGTTAAAGGCACAGCGGCTTACAAACTTTGGGACATTCTCCACGCGCGAGAAGACTTGCCCCGCAACAAAAATAGTGAGCCGAATTCGGCAGATTGGCAGCGAAGCCGCAAAAGTTGGTAAGGTTCGAGTGTGAGGAGATTTGGAATGCAGGAACAATCATTAGAAAACGCGATCGCGGCAAGTCAGCAGTATCTTTTATCGTTGCAAAAGCCAGAAGGATACTGGTGGTCAGAACTCGAATCAAATGTGACGATCACCGCTGAGACGATTTTGCTGCATAAGATTTGGGGTACAGAGCGCGATCGTCCGTTGCACAAAGCTGAAAATTATTTGCGATCGCAGCAACGCGATCACGGCGGTTGGGAGCTTTACTACAGCGATGGTGGCGATTTAAGCACTACAGTTGAAACCTACATGGCGCTTCGATTGCTCGGTGTTGCAGCAGCAGATCCGGCATTGATTAAAGCGAAAGAATTTATTCTGGCACGAGGCGGGGTTACGAAAACTCGGATCTTTACGAAGTTCCATTTGGCGCTGATTGGATGTTTTGACTGGCGCGGCATTCCTTCGCTTCCTGCGTGGATTATGTTTTTACCGTCGCTGAAAGTTGAGATTCCGAATCCGTTTAGCTCAGAGCCATTGTTTTCAGGGCATACCTTTAGCATCTATGAAATGTCGAGTTGGGCGCGAGGAAGTACAGTCCCATTGTTAATCGCGTTCGATCGTAAACCCGTTTTCATTACTGATCCTGCAATTTCGCTCGATGAACTCTACGCTGAAGGCATTCACAATGCAGTGTATGAGCTGCCACGAAAATCGGATTGGACAGACTTATTTTTGGATCTCGATCGGGCATTCAAATTCGTGGAAGATTGGAACGTAATGCCACTGCGCGAAGAAGGCATTAAAGCGGCTGAGAAGTGGATTCTTGAACGCCAAGAAGCAACTGGAGACTGGGGCGGCATCATTCCCGCAATGCTGAATTCGCTGATTGCATTACGCTGTTTGGGTTACGACGCAAATGATCCGTTTGTAGTGCGGGGATTAAAGGCGATCGACCACTTCGCGATCGAAGAAGAGAACAGCTATCGAATTCAGCCTTGTGTGTCTCCGGTTTGGGATACCGGATTGGTCGTGCGATCGCTGGTTGAATCTGGTGTTTCTCCCTCTGATCCAGCATTGATCAAAGCGGGCAATTGGCTTTTAGACAAACAAATTCTTAGCTACGGCGATTGGGCAGTTAAGAACACTGAAGGAAAGCCGGGTGCATGGGCGTTTGAGTTTGAAAACCGCTTTTATCCCGATGTTGATGATTCTGCGGTGATTGTGATGGCGCTCGATTTGCTTGAGATGCCAAATGAAGCGGTGAAACAACAAGCGATCGTGCGGTGTATCGAGTGGATTAGCACGATGCAATGTAAGCCCGGAGGCTGGGCAGCATTTGATCTCGATAACGATCAAGATTGGCTGAACGCAATGCCCTACGGCGATCTCAAAGCAATGATTGATCCGAATACTGCCGATGTCACTGCGCGAGTTCTAGAAATGTTAGGTCAGCTTCAAACTGGAGACACCAAACACTGTGAAAGTCTCACACCAGAACGGCTCGATCGCGCTTTGTCCTACTTGGTGCGCGAACAAGAAGCAGACGGCTCATGGTTTGGGCGTTGGGGCGTAAACTATATCTACGGAACAAGCGGCGTTTTAGCAGCATTAGCAAAAGTGGCTCCGAACACACATCGACGCAGCATTCAACGAGGAGCTAGTTGGATAGTACGATCTCAAAATCCCGATGGCGGTTGGGGCGAAACCTGCGAAAGCTACAAAAATCCAGCCCTCAAAGGGAAAGGCGAAAGTACTGCGTCTCAAACGGCTTGGGCGTTGATTGGATTGTTGGCAGCGGGAGAGGGGACTGGCAAATATGACTGGGATGCGATCGACAAAGGAATCGCCTATCTGATCCAAACTCAGAACAATGGTGCTTGGAATGAAGACTTATTCACGGGCACAGGGTTTCCAGGACATTTCTATCTGAAATACCACCTCTATCAGCAACATTTCCCACTAACGGCGTTAGGGCGATATCAGATGAGTTTGAAACAGCGATCGGCGTTGAAAGTACCGTTAAATTTGAAGCTGAAAGAAGTGGTTCTGGAATCGGGGGATTGAGCCAGTGTTTGAGACTCATCACTGAAGTTCTACTACTGTCGATCGCGCTTCTAGAATTCAATGTTCTTTGCGTCGATCGAGACTCTTCAAATTTCTCAGTGTTTGTTGCGAAAAGAATTCTAGCTTGTGGGATGAGTCTCTCAATCTCACCCCACAGCATCAGAACCTAACTCAGAACCCAATCCACCAGCAGTCTAACCCCGTAACCCGTTGCGCCTGCCCCGTTGTAGCCGTTCTCTTTATCCGTCCAGACCGGGCCTGCTACGTCCAAATGTGCCCAAGGCGTTTCTTTGACAAACTGTTTGAGAAACAGCGAGGCAGAAATTGCGCCACCCGCACGAGCGCCCGTATTCTTCATATCCGCAATGCCCGACTTCATGCTGTCGAAGTATTTCTCTTCCATCGGCATCCGCCACAGTTTTTCACCGGACTGCTCACTCGCCTTCAGTAGTTGATCCGCGAGTTGATCGCTCGGACTCCACAAGCCTGCGATATTATCGCCCAACGCAATTACACAGGCTCCCGTCAACGTTGCCAGATCGACGATCGCATCGACTCCCAACTTCTCGGTATACACTAGCGCATCAGCAAGCGTTAACCGCCCTTCCGCGTCCGTGTTGTTGATTTCGATCGTTTTTCCATTCGAGGCGGTGAGAATATCTCCGGGGTGAATCGCCCGACCGCTGATCATGTTTTCCGTGACTGCGGTGATGAAATGCACTTCGACATCGGGTTTCAATTGCGCGATCGCTTTTACGGCTCCAAAGGTCGCCCCCGCGCCGCCCATATCGGTTTTCATCATTTCGATGCCGCTGCCCGCACCTTTAATATTCAGTCCACCCGAATCAAACGTTAGCCCTTTACCCACGATCGCAAGTTTTTTACGTGACGTTCCTTGCGGGCGATAAGTCATGTGAATAAACTTCGGCGGCAAATCAGAGGCTTGAGCCACACCGAGAAATGCACCCATGCCGAGCTTCTCGCAATCCTCTTTTTCTAGGATTTGAATGTCTAAGCCGTACTCGTTGGCGATCGCTAATGCCGTCTCTGCCATGGTGATCGGCGTGACGTAGTTTGCTGGAGCCGCAACCAGTTCCCGCGCAAGGAAGACTCCAGAGGAAATTTGGCGGGCTTTCTCGACCGCCGCTTCTTGTCCTGCTAAACCAAGGAGTTCGATCGATTCGATCTTTGGGCTGTCATCGGGTTCTGACTTGAAGCGGAAATCTTTATATAAAGAGAGTTCAATTCCTTCCACGATCGCTTGAGTCGTTGCAGCAGCATCCGCACTCCACACGGGGAAGCTGACACCGAGCGTTTTGCAGCGCTCACGTTTTGCTAACTTTGCAGCGGCAGCACTCGATCGACGCAGCGTTTCCAAGTTCAAAGCATCCGGTTTACCCAGTCCTACGAGTAGAATTTTCCGAATTGGACTGCCTGCAATTCGAGTCGAGGTGGTACTTGCAGGTTTTCCCTTGAACTCAACTTCAATGATTAACTCCGCGATCGCGCCTCCCAACTTTTGGTCGAGGACAGCGACCTCGCCAGATAACTCCGCGCCCTCAAATAGAGCGATCGCTAAACCATCCCCTGACCATTCGAGTAATGAAGTTCCCGTGACTGTTAAATTCATTCCGATAATATCCCTTCTGTGGGTTCTAACGTCTGCCTTCCAGTATCGATCAAAATGCAGAAAACCGTATTCGCGTGTGCGATTCGCGACTAAGTTTCTATTTATGCTTCAGAATTATCTAAACTTTGCTATAACTGCTTAGAGTCTGCGTAATATTGCCCCTTTTTCTGGAAGTTCTGAATGCTAAAGCAACTGATCAGGGAGCGGAAGTTTTGGTTCATGCTTGCCACGGGAGCCGGAGCGATCGGTTTACTCGCAGGCGCGTTGCTTCCGATCGAGAAACTTAGAGAAGTCTCGCAGATGCCGTCGGGTGTTGTCGGTTCGCTCCAGTCGTTGAATGCTCCTGCATCAGAGGGCATCGGCATACCGAGTCAGGTGATCAGTCCTCTCGTGACGAAATCCGCGAATGAGCGATCGAGTGCGCTGAAACAAGTTACCCAACGCGCGAATTCAGCTTTAGAGCGAGATCGCGCCCGTTTTCTACTCGCGACCGACCTAATTTCACAAGGTCAAGGCGATCGAGCATTAGAACAGCTCAAAGATCTAGAAAGCAGCTATTCAGTTTTAGCGGCACAGATCGGAGTAAAACGCGCCCAAGCCTATGGAGCAGCAGGCAAGCAGAAAGAAGCAGTACAGACGCTCCAAGACTTGGTGAAACGGTTTCCCAAAGACCCCGCGATCGCAGAAGCATTATTCACGTTAGGGCGGAGGAATCCCCAATTGTGGGATCAGGCACTCGCGCAATTCCCGTCGCATCCAAGGTCGATCGAGATTGCGAAAACTCGCTTAAAGCAAAATCCCAAGCAGATCCCTTTATTGCTGCTCGTCGCAAAGTATGGAACCAGCACCGAAGGCTATACCGACTTAATCGATAAGCTCGTTTCGCAGTTTAGCAATCAGCTACAGCCGCAAGACTGGGAAGCGATCGCGTTCGGCTATTGGGAAAACCAAGCCTACGATAAAGGTGCGAGCGCTTACTCTCGCGCACCGCAAACTTCCTTAACTGCTTATCGATCGGCGCGTGGACTGCATCTCAGCGGCAAGCCCGGAGGCGTAGAGCGATATCGCCAAATGGTGCAGCAGTTTCCGCGATCTTCAGAAGCGGGTTTAGCCTTAACGCGCCTAGCAGAATTAGCCGACACTCCGCAAACCGCGATCGCCTATCTCGAGCAAGTGATTCAAAATTTTCCCGATCGTGCCCCCGCTGCTTTAGTTGAGAAGTCGAAAATGCTCGACAAGATGAACAGCGGCAAAACAGCAGCGCAAACACGGCAATTCGTTCTGACCCAATACGCCAGTTCAGATGCCGCCGCAGAAATGCGCTGGAACTACGCCAAAGAAAGCGCGAAAGCCGGAAACATTAAACTCGCCAAACAATGGGCAGAACCTGTCCTCACGACCAATCCCATGAGCGAGATCGCCCCGGAAGCTGGATTCTGGGCAGGAAAATGGGCACAAACGATCGGCAACAATGACCAAGCCGCAAAACTATTTCAAAAAGTCCTCAGCGATCATCCAGAGTCCTATTACGCTTGGCGATCGGCAGCGATTTTAGGGTGGAACGTCGGCGATTTTAACACAGTACGATCGATGAATCCGCAAGTCCAAAAACCGCTGTTTCGTCCAGAATTAGCGGCGGGTTCACCTGCACTAAAAGAACTCTACCAACTCGGTCAAGATCGCGATGCTTGGTCACACTGGCAAATCGAATTTCAAAACCGCGTCAAACCGTCGATCGCAGAACAATTCACCGATGGCGTGATGCGATTGGGAGTCGGTGAAAATCTCGACGGCATTTATATGATTGGCAGTTTGCGCGATCGAGAAACGCCCGAAGACAAAGCGCAATATCAGCAGTTGAGAAAGCAAGTCGACTATTGGCAAGCGCTCTATCCGTTTCCTTATGTAGAAACGATCGAGAACTGGTCACAGCAACGACAGCTTAATCCAATGCTCGTCACGGCTCTGATTCGCCAAGAGTCCCGCTTCGAGCCAAACATCAAGTCGAGCGTCGGCGCAGTCGGATTGATGCAAGTCATGCCAGAGACGGGCGAATACATTGCAAACAATATCAAAGTAAAAGACTTCAAACTCGCTGATCCTGACACAAATATCAAATTCGGAACTTGGTATCTGGATTACACTCATTTGGAGTACAACAATAATTCGATGTTGGCAGTTGCAAGCTACAACGCTGGGCCCGGAGCGGTTGCAGGCTGGTTGAGCAAAGCAAAAACGCAAGATCCCGATGAGTTTATAGAAGCCATTCCCTATCCTGAAACCAAAGGATACGTGAAATCGGTTTTGGGCAATTACTGGAACTATCTCAGACTTTACAATCCCGATATTTCACAGCGAGTTGCCCAAGTCACCGCCGATCATTCAACGGGTAAATGATCGCGAATTTAGGCGATTCTCTCGCTTCGTTTCGGACGGCTTCTGCCCCTTAAGTCCCCCAAATATGGGGGACTTTGACACTGAAAAATTTCTTGAAGTCCTAGAATTTCTTCTGCTCAAAGTCCCCCATATTTGGGGATTTAGGGGCTTCCCGGATTCACAATCGAAGCGAACTATTTCTGTCAAACTCACATTGATTCCACAAAAAACAGGAGCCAGATCTACCTCTAGCCCCCACTTCATTACAGAAACTCGAATCTAAAGCTTAGGTTTGACAAAGACGATCGACTGTCTCCAAACGATCGTAGGTTGGTCATAGTGATCCATGATGCAGATACAATGAGGGTCTTGCCAGCGTACCTTTCCAGTCAGCAAATCTCCGGTAGAGAGCTTCATTTCGATCTCTTTTTCTTCTCGGATAATCGTCTGAATCTGACGAGTGCTTGGCAATCCGGTATCTAGTTCAGCAGTCATTGGGGAAAGTCCTCGATCGAAACCGTTCTAACCTACTAGAGTGCCTCAATTCCCCGAATCCTACACATTCTTGTAACTGATCATCATGACGATTGAATTCACGAAATATCACGGATTGGGCAACGATTTTATTTTGATTGATAATCGCTCATCCGATCAGCCGCAACTCACCCCCGAAGATGCCGTGAAATGGTGCGATCGACATTTCGGCATCGGCGCGGACGGCGTGATCTTTGCGCTTCCCGGTCAAGACGGCACCGATTACACGATGCGAATTTTTAATTCAGATGGCTCAGAGCCGGAAATGTGCGGTAACGGAATTCGCTGTTTAGGTCGGTTTCTCGCAGATCTAGAAGTCGCGGACACTGGAAAATCTAAGGCACAGTATCGCATTCACACCCTAGCGGGCGTAATGATCCCGAAATTTGAATCTGATGGTCAAGTCACCGTCGATATGGGTGAACCGCATTTATTAGCCGCAGAAATTCCGACGACGATCGCTGATCCAGATCAAAAAGTGATCAATCAACCGTTAGAAGTTGCTGGACAGACTTGGAACGTTACTTGTGTCAGCATGGGCAATCCACACTGCATTACGTTTGTCGATGATGTCGCCGCGATCGAACTTGAAAAAATTGGCACGCTGTTTGAAAATCACTCCGTTTTCTCACAGCGCACCAACACCGAGTTTATTGAAATTGTGCGATCGGACTACCTCAAAATGCGAGTTTGGGAGCGGGGAGCCGGGATCACGCTTGCTTGCGGAACGGGGGCTTGTGCCTCGTTGGTCGCAGGAGTGCTAAATCAGAAGTGCGATCGACGTGCAACGATTGAACTACCCGGCGGCTGTCTCCAAATCGAATGGGCATCCGATAACCGAATCTACATGACGGGAAGTGCGGAAAAAGTCTTCGTTGGGAGTCGAGACTAATTTTAGAGCGGGGATCAGGAGGAGCAATTCAAGAAGCGCCTGATTCCCGATCGAGCGTGTCCTAGTCGTTGTCCCAGCACTCCTGGCACATCAGATCGCCAATGCGATCGCGCAGCAGAAAATCATAACGCTCTAGCTCAGTTTCAAAGCGCATCCACTCACGAGCCGGAATATGCTTGCATAAGGTGTAAATCGGCTGATGTCGGCTGACAATGCCGCGATCGATAAGTTGACGTACCTCGTCTTGAATCATTCCAAGCGAGTACTGTGCAGTCTGAAGCATGGGTCTACCTTCCTGAGAAATCTGGGAATCGAAGATATCAACCTAACTGAAAAGAGCAATTCAAAGTCTCTGGCTGTCTATCTCCTCCAAACAGCGGAACTTTGTAGTGGGATATACTGAATTCTTCTTATTTTCTACCTCATTTTTGAGTCAAAAGCTTAAGAAGTGTTACCAAAGTCATCGAATCCTAACATTTTATCTATACTTAAATTTTGAGCGATCACCAGAAAGCTGTCTTCCCTCCTAGGTTTGACCAGTTACAGTCTGTGTCAATCATTAAGGGGTTAAATTGCTCTGATAAGTGGGCGTGATGATCGTCGCTGTACCAGCTCGATCGCGAACTCGATCGCCGCTTTCATGCTGGTTGCATCCGCGATTCCTTTCCCGGCAATGTCGAATGCCGTCCCGTGATCTGGAGAAGTCCGAACGAATGGAAGCCCGATCGATGTATTCACGGCACGATCGAACGCCATCAATTTCACCGGGATTAAACCCTGATCGTGATATAGCGCGAGATAGGCATCATGTGCAGAAACCCGATCAGAACCAAACCAAGCTTGACCTGGTTTAACCCACATCGTATCGGGAGGAAGTAGCCCATCGAGTTGAGCTTGAGGAAAACGCTGTCGCATCTCGTCAAGCCAAGGAGACAGCCCATCGATTTCTTCTCGTCCGAGTTGTCCTTGTTCGCCGCTGTGCGGGTTCAGTCCCGCGATCGCAATTCGAGGCTGAGTAATGCCAAACGCTTGATCAAGACACTCAATCAGTAATTCTACTTTGCAAGTCAATGCCTCCGGAGTGAGGGCCTCCGCCACTTGCCGAAGTGGAATATGCGTGGTTGCCAAAAGAGTCCGTAATGTCCATCCCGTGTGAGGCGATCGCGCAACAAACATCATGCCAAATCGATCCACGCCTGCTTTTTCGGCTAAAAGCTCCGTCTGTCCTGGATAAACATGACCTGCGGCTTTCCAAGCGGATTTCGCGATCGGAGCCGTCACAATTCCATCAAATTCCCCGCTTAAAGTTCGATCGATTGCCGTATCTAAATAGCGAAAACTCGCTTCACCGCTGATTGCATCGCCTGTTCCCAAGGTGATTTCTCCTGGACTATCGAGATGCAAAATATTGAGATCCGCAGGATTGGCGAGATTCGGACAGGAAGGAATTAAGCGATCGTACATTTCATCGAGATAAACGCGATTTCCAGCGATCGTAATCTCTGCGTTTTGCGTGACAGTCGGATCAGCAAGTGCTTTGAGAACGACCTCTGCGCCGATTCCGGCAGGGTCGCCGAGTGTAATTACTAAACGAGTCATACGGCGAAGAAGATAGTGATAGAAAACCCGTGACTGAACTGTTTTACAATGCGTAAGGACGGTTTCAAATCCCAAAGAATCCGGAATCTCGATAACCGAACTCGATCGCTGTTTAAGAGGAGAATTGACACAATGGCTGGAGAAATTTTTAATACTGCAATTCTGGCGTTCACCCTAATTTTGGTTGGGTTGTCGCTCGGCTTTTTGCTGCTGAAACTACAAGGTGGCGAAGAGTAATGATGAGAAGCGAGAGTGGTGGATTACTGTCCCTCACTCTTCTTCGTCTAAATGTTCAGCAACCTCGCGATAGAGATTGAAAACATGATGATCTTTGAGCGAGTAAAAGACGTTGCGCCCCTGCTTGCGATACCCGACCAAGCGCATCGATCTCAATGCCCGCAACTGATGAGAAACCGCAGATTCCGACATCTTGACCGCCGCTGCCAAATCACAGACACAAAGTTCTTGAACCGATAGCGCTGAGAGAATTCTCAGTCGGTTCGCATCACCCAACAAGCTAAAGAATTCCGCCATCCGCTGCGACTTTTCAACACTGAGAAGATCACGATGCAGAGAGCGAATATTGTTTAAGTTTACGGGATGCTGAGTGCTGCACTGTTCAGCCGCAGGTGTCACAGGATTAGGGTTTGACATAAGAACTCAGAAACGGGAACTCAAAGCGTGCAACCTACCACGATCGCAGATAGTTTCAGCGTAGCGCACCGAACCCAGCAGAATAATGAGAATTCTTAGTCTATTCAAAGAAACTCATTACATTCCTTAACCTACGCTACGATAAAGGGTGTTCGATTTCGGATCTCAAAACTTGATCGCGCTTGCTGTGATTTGAACCCGTGATTTCTGATAGAATCTACCGAAAAGTTAACAATTTGTCACATAACTCCTCATGAGCCTATTGATTGTGGGTGCAACTGGCACCTTGGGAAGACAGGTTACTCGTCGCGCCCTAGATGAGGGATACAAGGTACGCTGTCTAGTCCGTAGTCCCAGAAAAGCCGCCTTTCTCAAAGAATGGGGAGCCGAACTCGTGACAGGAAACATCTGCTATCCAGAGACGTTACCTGCGGCGCTAGAGGGTGTGACTGCGGTGATTGATGCTGCCACCGCACGAGCGACCGACTCGCTCAGTATCAAGCAGGTGGACTGGACAGGCAAAGTTAACTTGATTCAAGCAGCAAAAGCTGCGGGGGTCGATCGCTATATTTTCTTCTCGATCCTTGATTCTGAAAAGTTTCCTAAAGTCCCGCTGATGGAGATCAAAGCCTGCACAGAGAAGCTTCTAGCAGAATCAGGACTGAATTACACCATTCTGCGCCCTTGCGGTTTCTTACAGGGTTTAATCGGACAGTACGCGATCCCAATTCTCGAAGGGCAAGGCGTTTGGGTCATGGGAGACACCGCGCCGACCGCCTACATGGATACGATCGACATTGCGAAATTCGCGGTGCAGTCGCTTAAAGTACCAGAATCGATCGGGAAAACGCTTCCCGTCGTTGGCTCTAAAGCTTGGAGTTCAGACGAAATCATCAAACTTTGCGAACGACTTTCTGCAAAAGAAGCGCGGGTGACAAAAACCCCGATCGGCGTTGTACGAGCTTCTCGTAAATTTGCACAGTTCTTTCAGTGGACTTGGAATATTGCAGATCGACTAGCATTTACTGAAGTCGTTGCAACGGGCAGACCGCTCACTGCTTCAATGGATGAGACTTATCAAATTTTGGGTCTCGATCAGCAGGAGATGACCACGCTGGAATCCTATATGCAGGAGTATTTCAGCCGCATCTTGAAGAAGCTTAAAGAAGTCGAATATGCCCAAGAGCAAGCCAAGAAAAAGAAAGAACGCACAAAGAAGGCGTATCCTCGATTTTAAGGTTAGATCAGTGTTTCTAATCAGTGTTGTTTCAAAGGGTTCTGCTTGTGCCGAAGGCTGGCATCATTTACAACGATGGCAAAGAGCTTGCTTGTCAGGTCGCGACAGAACTGAAAGACAAGTTAGTTTCGCTTGGCTGGGATGTGGTACTCGCGTCCGGTGCAGGTGGAATTTTGGGCTATGCCTCACCGGAAAGCCCGATTTGTCATACGCCGATCGATCGATTAGTTCCGCCCGGATTTGATGCAGAGGTGAAATTCGCGATCGTTCTCGGTGGCGATGGCACCGTTCTCTCTGCATTCCGTCAGGTCGCGCCGTGTCATATTCCGCTGTTGGCAGTCAATACGGGACATTTGGGTTTTTTGACTGAGGTATTGCTCGATCAGTTGCCCAGTGCGATCGAGTCAGTTTTGGCGGGTGAGTACGAGATTGAAGAACGGACAATGCTGCGGGTGCAGATTATTCGGGATGATGCCATGCTTTGGGAGGCGCTTTGTCTCAATGAAGTGGTGCTTTATCGCGAACCGTTGACCAGTATGTGCCACTTTGAAATCGAGGTTGGACGGCATACCCGTGTGGATATTGCCGCCGATGGGATTATTGTTTCGACTCCGACAGGCTCAACCGCTTATTCTCTATCTGCTGGAGGACCTGTGATCGTTCCGGGTGTTCCGGTGATGATTTTGGTGCCGATCTGTCCGCATTCTTTGGCCTCACGAGCGTTAGTTTTTACAAATAGTGAACCTGTCACGATTTATCCAGCGAATCCGAGTCGATTAGTGTTGACTGCGGATGGAAATGCGGGTTGTTATGTGTTTCCAAACGATCGCGTTTGTGTTCAAAAAGCTCCGTATCCCGCGCGATTCGTTCGATTGCGTCCCCCAGAATTTTTCCACGTTTTGAGAGAAAAGCTAGGTTGGGGTTTACCGCACGTTGCGAAACCGTCTTCGGACGAATGCTGATGACTTTATTTAAAAGTGGCACTTTCGCTAATTTATGCGTCTATGGTTAGGATGACGGCGTGAATTACAAGCGGGTCGATTATGAGTCTTGCAGATGCTACTCCTTGCGTTCTGATTGTCGAAACTGATCAGGCATTGGCACATCATGTCAGCTTGGATTTACAAGCATCGGGCTACGACACGATCGTGGTTCATGATGCTCATACAGGATTGCGGCAAGCGATCGAGAAACATCCTGCGCTGATTGTGGTCGATCGATTACTTGAGGGCGATTCTGGCTTATCGTTTTGTCACAATCTCCGCACGACCGGAACTCGAATTCCCGTTTTGCTCTTGATGGCGCGGGATACGGTTGATGATCGAGTTGCGTGTATCGAAGCGGGAGCCGATGACTATTTTCTCAAGCCTTATCGCAGCGAAGAATTTCTCAAACTTGTCCAGTTGTATCTCAAACCGGATGTACCCAGTTCTGAACAACTGCGGTTTGGGGATTTGGTGTTAGATTTATCGACTCGGCAAGCGTTGCGAAATGGCAGAGCGATCGACTTAACGATGAAAGAGTTCGAGTTGCTCAAATATCTGATGGAGCATCCGCGCGAGGTGCTGACACGAGAGCAGATTCTAGAAAATGTCTGGGGTTATGATTTCGTCGGTGAATCGAATGTGATTGAAGTGTACATTCGATATCTGCGCTTGAAGATTGAAGATGAAGGCGAAAAGCGTCTGATTCAAACGGTTCGCGGTGTTGGTTACGTTTTGAGAGAGTCATGAAATATCAAGCTGTGTGTCTGAGTTTAGGATTACTGCTGGCAAGCTGTTCTGCAATTGAGGCAAAATCAACGCCATCTTCCACCGTTGTTCAGCCTTCTGCTCCGGCAGCAATAACCCCTTCAAATTCCCGTATGGGTCAAATTTTGCCGCTAACCGCATCGTTTAATGTGGCGAATCAGGTGATCCGCCTAGAAGTCGCGAAAATGCCGGACGAACAAGCGATGGGCCTGATGTATCGCACGGGTTTGGCAGACGATCGCGGAATGCTATTTCCCTTCAATCCGCCTCGCCCGACCCAGTTTTGGATGAAAAACACGCTGATTCCGCTCGATATGCTGTTTTTGCGAAAAGGCAAAATTCGATCGATCACTGCAAATGTGCCACCCTGCCAAGCTGATCCTTGCCCAACTTATGGTTCTCCGACTGAAGATATCGATCAAGTGATTGAGCTCAGAGCAGGTAGAGCCGCAGAACTGGGTTTGAAAGTAGGCGACTTCATCAGCATTCAGCCGATTCGCAATTGAGAACAGCTAACTAGAATCTGTTGAGTGCATACACTCAGCTTTCAATTGTTAACTTTTTTGGAAGATGATATTGACGTGCGATCGTATCGTCGCCTACACTTTGCTTTTGTCAATATTTGTTATAAAACATTGACAAAAGCAACGATTATTAAGATTTTCATAATATTTAGGGATCAAACTTTGGATAGAGACAGCCTGAAAGAACAGTATCTAGACTAAACATCTTCAGCCTAATTACACAAGATGTTTGCCGCTTCTGCCTAGTTAAGAGGGAGCTTTTACAGCATAGAATTAGCCTGCGCCTTTCTCTCGGCTCAAGAATTTTTCAGGCGCAGCTTGTCATCTAAACCAAGATTTCTTTCGTTTTTAGCGTTGTAGTCCGCTTGTTGTAGTGGCTACTCACTCATCCCAAACTCTTTTCGTCTACCCATAATTGGGTTCACTTGCAACCCTTTCCACTCGGAGGTGAATGCCTGATGCTGACTGCAACTCACTCTAGATTTATCCGCTTTCTTCAAGAAGAGCTTTCGCTGTCTACGTCTTCGATCGCTCTTGCGTTGCGTTATCGCGAACAGAATCCCGGTCCATTGCCAATGATTCTCTGGCAGTATGGATTAGTAACCCTTGATCAGCTTGACAGAATCTATAACTGGCTAGAATCCCCCGGAAGATAGATTTTCTTGCGATCGAACACTTTCTAGAGTTGTGCGATCGTGAAGGTGTGAGGCTAGCGGTGTGAGACTTCTATTTCTGGATCAAACGGGCAAGTCTGGAGGGGCAGAACTCTGCTTGCTTGATGTGGCAACTGCCTATCAGAATTTGTGCTTAGTCGGTCTGTTTGAAGATGGCGACTTCCGGCAACGCTTAGAAGAGCGAAAGATTCCGGTTCAGGTTTTGGCAGAAAAAGCGATTGCTGTGCGTAAGTCGAGTGGTGCGATCGCGGGATTATTCAGCCTCAGCCAGTTGTTACCTTTGATTACTCGCGTTGCAAATTTGAGCCGTCAATATGACGCGATTTACGCCAATACCCAAAAAGCGTTAGTCGTTGGCGCGAGCGCAAGCTTTCTTTCTCGTCGATCGCTCGTTTATCATCTGCACGATATTCTTTCGCCGGATCACTTTAGTCAGATAAATCGCCGTTTAGCCGTTTTGATGGCGAATCGAGCGAAATTAGTGATTGCAAATTCTCAGGCGAGTCGAGCCGCATTCATTGAAGCAGGCGGAAACCCAGAATTAGTTGAAGTGGTTTACAACGGATTCGAGCCTGACCAATACGCGGCTGAAATTGATGTTAGCGAGTTGCAATCGTCACTTGGGCTAGAAGGGCGCTTTGTCGTTGGACATTTCAGTCGCTTGTCGCCCTGGAAAGGACAGCACGTTTTACTCGAAGCTTTGCAATATTGCGATCAGACCGTCAGCGCGATTTTTGTTGGCGATGCTTTGTTCGGAGAGCAAGAATATGTCGAGCAATTACAGCAGCAAGTTGAGCGATTGGGATTGCACGATCGCGTAAAATTTCTCGGTTTTCGCACCGATGTAATTCCACTGATGAAACTTTGTAAGGTCGTCGCTCATACGTCGATCGCTGCTGAACCTTTTGGGCGGGTTATTGTTGAATCGATGCTTTGTGGCAAACCGACGATCGCAGCAAAAGCAGGCGCAGCACCGGAACTGATTGATCACGATGTTACCGGGTGGCTCACTTTACCGGATGATTCAAAAGAATTGGCAACTACGATCGAACACTGTCGCCAATTCCCGACCGAAGCATCAAAAGTTGCCGCAGTTGCTCAACAGCAAGCCCGTCAAAAATTCCAATTAGCTGAAACGAATGCTCAAATTCACCAGCATTTACACAGTCGGTTGGCGAAATCTTTCAGATGAAATAGCCCGATCGACATATCGAATTCTTACGGACAAATTCCTGTCTTCTAAACTACAGAGGGACGATTTTTTTTTGATCTTGCATCATGCTAAGGGTCTGTCTCTGCCCGAAAACATGACTGTCAGCCTATGAATGTCAAACCTCTGATCAGCGTCTTTCTGCCTGCTTTAGCCGGGGGGGGAGCCGAACGCGCCATGCTGTATCTCGCGATCGGACTTGCAGAACGCGGGTGGCAAGTCGATTTGGTTCTAGCTGAAGCCAAAGGAGAGTATCTCGATCGCGTTCCACCGGAAGTTCGGCTAGTAGATTTGCAGGCAAAATTCCCCGTCTTGATTTCTAAAACGATCGCTCTACGTCGCTACCTAGAAAAAGAGCAACCCGCAATTTTATTCTCAGCGCTCGACATCTTAAGCTCGGCATATTGGGCACGATCGGGCGTTTCAACTCGCATTGTAATGTGCGTTCAGACCTATTTATCCGAGCAGTTCAGAAGCCATCAAGGACAGACTTTTGGCAAATTACGATCGCGGATGGTGCGCTGGCTTTATCCAAAATCAGATGCGATCGTCGCCGCCTCTTGGGGAACGGCAAAGGATGTCGCAGAATTGGCGCAGCTTCCTTTAGATCGTATCCAAGTGATTTACAATCCTGTGGTCACACCAGAAGTTTTTCACAAAAGCGAAGAACCGCTAGAACATCCCTGGTTCAACCCTGGAGAACCGCCCGTTATTTTAGGAATTGGGCGATTAGTGAGTCAGAAAGATTTTTCAACGTTAATCACTGCATTTGCAAAAGTGCGAGAACAGCGCCCCGTTCGGTTGATCATTTTGGGTGAAGGGGAAAAGCGATCGCAATTAGAAGAATTGATTCAAAGACTTGGACTTGAACAAGATGTCGCTTTGCCCGGATTTGCCGAAAATCCCTACGCTTATTTATCTAGAGCCGCGTTATTTGTCTTATCCTCCCGGTTTGAAGGATTCGGAAATGTGGTTGCAGAAGCGCTTGCATGTGGTGCGCCTGTCGTTTCCACAGATTGTCCGAGTGGGCCCGCCGAAATTCTAGAATGCGGAAAATACGGTAGGCTAATTCCAGTCGCTGACTCAGATGCGATGACGATCGCCATCTTAGAAATGCTAGATACCCCGGTAGATCGTGCCGTTCTCAAACAGCGATCCCTGGAATTTGAGCGCGATCGCATCGTTGATCAATACGTGGCACTTGTAGAGAGCTTGTTATAGCCGAGATGCGAATTCTTCATGTCCTCAATCACGTTCAAGACATCGGCAACGGCATTGTCAACGCCGCGATCGATCTTGCCTGTTGTCAAGCACAAGCAGGATTTGAGGTCGCCATCGCGTCTAGCGGCGGTGAATATGAATCTTTAATGAAGCAATATCAGATCCGGCATTTTACGATTGCAATTCCTCGCTCGCCCTTGAAAGTGATAAATAATACTCAATTGTTTCGGGAGATCACGCAAGTATTTTCACCGGATGTTGTCCATACGCACATGGTAACTGGCGTAATTCTCGCAAAGCTATTGCGTGGAAACTCTAGCTACGTCCTGATTTCAACCGTTCACAATGAATGGCAATTTCACGCCACGCTGATGGGAATCGCCGATCGAGTCATTGCAGTCAGTCGATCCGTTGCTCGATCAATGCAACGTCGAGGCATCCCTGTACGGAAACTGCACGTCGTCGCCAATGGCACGATCGGCAGTCCGCGCCATCCCCCTCTCGATCGCATCAAACCCCTACCATTACAGCATCCTGCCATTACAACCGTTGCCGGACTATGCCATCGCAAAGGAATTCATGACTTACTTGAAGCCTTTGTGCAGATAGCTGACGAACATCCGACCGCCCATTTATATTTAGTAGGAAATGGTCCCCATCGCGCAGCGTTTGAGCGACAGGCGCAGAAAAGCCCTCACCGACAGCGGATTCACTTTGAGGGGTTTCAAACTGAGCCGCAACGCTATCTCCTTTCGACTGATGTTTTCGTTCTCGCATCGCGTCAAGAACCTTTTGGCTTGGCGCTCTCCGAGGCACGGGAGGCTGGATGTGCGATCGTGGCGAGCGACGTAGACGGCATCCCCGAAGTCCTCGACGGAGGAAACGCGGGACAACTCGTTCGATCTGGAGATGTCGGAGCGCTCTCTGAGGCACTTTCAAGTTTGCTTCAGTGTCACGAAGACCTGGAAGCTTGGAAACTTCGCGCCCAGACTAATTTAGACTGGCTGCGAGTGGAACGAGTGCATCAAGAAACGCTAGGGGTGTATCAGGCTGCGATCGTAGAAATGACTCGGACTGTTTGTGCATAGGAGATTTAAGAAATCTATGAATTTGAATTCAGCAGTTAGAAAGGTTCAGCCTAACCCGCTGATGATGGTAACGCTACTTGGATTGACCGCCCTTGCGGCTCCTGCGATGGCTCAAAGTTCAGGCAGTCGCTCTCAATCGCCTGCTGCTCCGAGTGCCGCGCCCGTTCGAGTGGATGAAGGCTACTTATTGGGTTCTGGCGATCGAGTCCGACTCGATATTTTTGGCGTGCCAGAATACAGCGGTGAGTATCAAGTGATGTCGGACGGCTCGATCAATCTGCCGTTAGCGGGCAGTGTCTCAGTGCTAGGCTTAACGATGCGTCAAGCTTCTGATACGTTGGCACGTCGTTACAGCGAATATCTGACTCGTCCTGTGATTACTGTCAGTTTGCTTGCTGCACGCCCGATCCAGGTTGCCGTTTCTGGCGAAGTTTCGCGTCCCGGAACTTACACCACGACGCTTGGTGACACAGGGATTCCGACCCTGAGCCGCATGGTACAAATGGCAGGCGGAATCAAACAATCGGCAGATCTTAAGCAGGTGGAAATCATTCGTCGTCGTCCGGGTGGCGGTGGAGTCCAAGCTTTTAGAGTCGATTTGGACAAATTGTTGAAATCCGGTGATCTCTCTCAAGACGTGCAATTGCGAGACGGAGATAGCGTCGTCATTCCAGCAGCAACCGCACTGAATCTTTCTAACGCAAGCGAGTTATCGAATTCGAGTTTGGGCGCAAGCTTCGATCGACCCGTTAGCGTCATCGTTGCAGGTGAAGTCAATCGTCCGGGGCCGCAAACGGTTCGCGGAGAAACGATCGCACAAGCTGATCCAGGTGCAACTGGAGCCGCTCCTGGACAACCAAACGCAGTCACACAGCGTTTGAGAGCGCCGACGATCACAAGAGCGCTTCAGCAAGCAGGCGGCATCACACAGCGGGCGGACATCCGAGATATCGAAGTGAAGCGAACCGTCTCGAATGGCTCAGAGCAAGTAATCAAAGTCAACTTGATGAGCTTGCTAAAAGAAGGCGACGGTAAGCAAGACATCATTTTGCAAGAAGGCGATCGTGTAATCGTCCCGATGGCAACAGCAGGTGTCAACGCAGAAGATGCGGCGATCATGGGTCGAGGCGTGATTTCGCCGGAACTGATCACCGTCAATGTCGTCGGTCAGGTCGAAAAACCGGGAGCAGTTCAAGTTGCGCCTTACACGACCATGAACCAAGCACTATTGGCGGCGGGTGGATTTGCGCGGGGGGCAAAGCGCAATCAAGTCGAATTTATCCGACTTCAGCCGAATGGTACGGTCGATCGGCGTAACGTCGAAATCGATTTCTCGCGTGGAATTGACCAAGCGAAGAATCCGCCTTTGCAAGCAGGCGACACGATCGTCGTTCGGAAAACCGGCTTCCAGAGCTTCACCGAAGGCATTGGAACGGTCTTAGGCCCAGCGCTCGGTATTTTTGGGGTCTTCCGTTAATTTTCGGTGCTGTCCGATCCAAAAGGAATGAGGCTTGAGTACCGTAAGGGAAGCCTCATTCCTTTTTTTGATTGATTTATAAATCTAATCATTCAGTTAACGAGATTAAATCACTCTTTATTCTGAGACAAGAAGCAGAAGAACTCGGTAGACTGAACCAAAGCAAACTTTCTACTTCATTCTAGGGAGAATGGGTGAGTGAGTAATCACAGTCATACTGGTTGATCGCGTAGGATGGTGAAGTAGATGAGCGAGCTAGAACGCTGCTATCAATTACTCGGATTAGAGCCTGGGGCATCGCTCGAAGAGGTCAACCAGGCGTATAAAGATCTAGTGTTTATTTGGCATCCTGATCGTGTGCCAAAGGACAATCCTCGTTTGGTGCAGAAAGCGGAAGCCAAGATCAAGGAATTGAATCACGCGCGGGACACTTTGCGATCGCATTTCAAAAACGGTACGGCTGCCAAACCTGCTGAGGCTCAACCGAAACCTGCCTCGCAAACTTATTACCAGTCTTATTATTATCGTCCACCAACTTCATCAACGAATGGAAACTCGTCGAGCGGTCGGCAATCAAACGGGCATTCAACGAACGGAAACGCAACGAACGGACATTCGAGCAGCGGGCATTCAACGAAGGGGAATTCAGAGAAACACTCCTCGAATTCACGCCCGAATTATCATACTTATCAGCCCTATCCCCGACCGAATTATTCCCAATCTTCCGAAGCGAATGGTCGATCGGATCAACCTCGATCGACCGATGCAAATCAGAAATCTGAGCCGCCGAAACCTCCTGACAATACTCAGAACTACTATCGTCAGTCGCATTACCGCGCCGAGTACCATCAACCACCAAAATCTCATGCACGTCCACAAACGCCGGATATGACCGGGAAAGATTTGAGTGGACAAAATTTAAAAGAGAAAGATCTCTCTGGCTATAACCTCAGTCGCGCGAATCTCTCTCATGCAGATTTGAGCGATACGTTTATGCACAAAGCAAATCTCGAAGGCGCGAAATTAGAAAAAGCAAATCTATTTCGGGCGAATTTGTTGCAGGCGAATTTGTGCGGGGCGGATTTGCGAGAGGCGAATTTGATTGGAGCGGACTTAAGCGGGGCGGATTTGCGCGGGGCAGATTTGCGTGGGGCAAAAGTGGGATTTGACGATCGTGTAATGGTCAAACTCACAGGAGCCAATCTTCAAGGCGCAATCATGCCCAACGGCAAAATTCACGGGGCGCAAACTTCCTGAGTGCGTTAAAAGCCGCAATCTGCTGGAGCGATCGAGAATTTGGTATCGGCTTCTTATCCTTGCCGACGTAAGAGTAGTAGTAAGAATAGCCCTGCTTCAAATACGCTTTCGTATCTGGATTCGTGCAAACTCGTTCCTTGACGACTCCGCGAATAACTTCTGTGGTTTCGGAGTCGAAGTCAGTGACTGCTGACAGGCTTGCTTGACTCTGCGAATAAGAATAGAGTTGCAGCCAAGTAGAAGAATCGTTTCATGGTTCTACACTCACTAAAGTTGGATTGAGAAGCTTGAAAATCACCATTTGAATTTACGCGATCGCAGTTGTCCCAGTTGTTCTCTCAGATAGTCTTGCTCTCTGGGTGCACTTAATCTTTGAGCCACTGAAAAAGCTTGCTGATAATAGCCTTCTGCCATTGTTAGCTTGCCCGACTGCCGTTGATGCTGCGCCATCATTTTCAGCGAAGTTAGCATTTGCCAAGCGTCATTCTTCTCGGTTGCCATTGTTAAGCGCTGATCCAACATTTCGATAAAGCGATTTTCTTGTCCCATACCGCGATACGCCTGCATCAAGCCATCGAAAGCGCGAAACTGAGCGGATTGATCGCCACTTTGCTGTGCCAAAGTGATCGCTCGATCGTGGGCGCTAAATGCAGATCGAGCATCGCCGATCGCTAAATATGCCGCCCCTAAATGATTCAGCGTGTTTGCGGCTCCGACCGGATCTTTTGCTTGATCCCGAAAATCGCGGGCTTGTTCAAGATAAGCGATCGCAGTTCGATAATTGCCTTGTGCGTAAGTCGCCCAACCGAGATTACTCAGCGATAAACCTTGTCCAGAGCGGTCTTTGATGCTTTGTGCCAGTCTGAAGCCTTCTGAAAATGATTGAGCTGCTTCGCGAGTTTGACCGCGTTGCAGAATCACTTGCCCGATATTGTTGTAGCCGTAAATTTGGCGGATAGTGTTGTTTTGATCGCGGGCGATCCCCAAGCTGCGACGAAACGAATTCTCAGCATCATCTAGGCGACCGAGATTAATGTAGGTCATGCCGAGAAGATCGTAGACGCGCCCTTGTGCCGGAACTTCTCCGATACGGCGATAGAGATCGATCGCTTGTTGCCAATCCGAGATCGCTTGATCGGGCGATCCGGATTGTTGCGCTTGAATGCCTGATTGAACATAGCGATCGGCGGTTCCTCGTGTTGCGCCCTGAGTACCGTTATTGAACGGAACATTGAGCTGACGAGTGAGGCTGGATGCGAAGCTGGGAGTTCCCGTGAGCAGTAGAATTCCAGCGATCGACAGAGCGAGTTTGAGATTTGACATCAGAAAAATTCGAGTTCTTCTAGGCTTTGATCGAGAGCATCAGCCTCCGACTCGGAAACCGACCTCTGCTCTATAGAATTCCCACCTAGATAGATCGTTCTAATGTCTTCGGGTAAAAGTTTCTCCAACGATCGATAGCCTTCCTGCAACTGGGCTTTCACTTCTTCCGGACTAAATTGTTCCCCTTCTGCTTGCAAATACGCAGCAATTCGCGTTTCGCCCCAGTGAAACGTTTGCGCCATTACTACCATCAATCGAGTCGTGGGCGGCAACTGTTCCAAAGCTCGATCGAGATAACACCAAAACGGCGGAGATGCTGATCGAATCTCGTAATGAATTTCTTCAACCGGGGGCAGTTCAGCTTCATTGATTCCCGATGCTGTGACCGCTAACAGCCAAGTTTGAAAGGTCGAACCGCTTTGACTAAACGCGCGTAAATCGACTCCCGCTAATTCGTGAAAAACGTGCCGCCAAATTAACGCCAGCAAATACTCAGACTGAACTGGAGATTTTGCTGATCGCGAAATCAGCGAATACACGATCGGACTGTAGCGACAAAACAGCGCCGTGAAGAACTGCCCCGAATCAGGATAGCGCTGAAACAGCGTCAGTAATTCTTGGTCGCTGTGATGAAACAACGCTTTAATGATCGGGTGATGTGCCTCTGGAAAGGTTGGTATCGCGACAGCTTTCATAAGTAGTGCCAAGGTCGGGTTAACCAATATATACAGGTTTAGGGGAAAATGGCACATTTTTTCCGCATTTGAGCCGGAAACGTTGTGATTTCCTAAAGCTTGCGGATGCCCCCGCTTTGGTGTTGATAGAATAAATAGACTTCTTTTAGCCAGCCCGTTGCGTTAGTTATTTTTATATATGGATAGCTTGTTTTCTACCCAAGGCATCATGGTCATGCTGCTCGGCGCGTATGCCGTTGCGATGTGGCTTTTCCTGACGAGTGCGCCCAAAGTTCACACGGTGATGGTTTCCGATCTTGAAAGTGCCCGCGACTTTTATGGTGGAATGCTGAAGTTGGCGGTTGCTGAGGTTCCGTTGCACTATTACTATAACTACGAACAGTCGCTCGGAACGGCGGGTGTGAATCCGATGTATCTATCGGGTTCGATGGGCAGCACGACCGCACGCGGCAATGGTAACGATGGTTTGTGGTATCAACTGAAGAAAAATACTCAGCTTCATGTAATTTCTGGTGCGACGCTGGGCGAAAAAGATCGTCAACGTCATGTGTGCTTCGATCGAGATTGTTTGGATCAAATTCTGCTTCGCGTTCAGTCTCGCGGAATCAAACATAAAATCCGTCGCGAAAAGCCGCTGAATTTTCTAGTGAAAGACTTTACGGGACAAGTGGTAGAACTTGCGGAAGTGGTGAACTAAAGGTTCGATCGTATTTTGAAACGAGGAGTTGGGCTTAGTCTTGCTCCTCGTTTTGCTTTTATTCTGCTGAAAATACCTGTTGAACCGTTAGCGCTAATTCTGGAAATGTGGGGAAAGAGTGAGATCGCTTCCTCGAAATTGCCGAACCTCATATTCTCCGTCGATTAATTCATAAATTGATAAAGTCGGCTGTTTAGGATTGCCAATGAATCTTCTACCCCCCAAAGCAGCGTAATTGACAATCCAATACTCTTGAATGCCTAGCGCTTCATAATCTGCCAATTTCGTGAGATAGTCATCACGCCAATTTGTGCTGACCACTTCAACGATCAGCCGAATTGTTGCGCCGTTTTCGATTAGTGATGATTTCTCCCAACGTGATTCATTTGCCAGTGCAGTATTGTCTAAAACAATGATGTCGGGTTCATATGCTGAATCACCGTCTAAAGAGCGAACAACGCATTCTTTAGGAATCACAAAAGGAAATTTTGCTTGACGGATAACTGAACCTAAATCAAAGGTCAAATTGCCTGCAACAATAGAATGCTTGCCTCTAGGTTTCGGCATTTCAATAATCACTCCTCGGCGCAGTTCATAATGAAGTTCTGAGTTCTCTGGATACCAATCGATGAACTCATCAAGACTGACAGGTTTCTTTAGCGCTTGAATCACGACAGTTTCCAATTTCGCCCTTCTCAGTTTAAAAGAAAAATAGCTCCCTTGCGGGAGCCGAGTTATGGTGATTTGACTCTAGGACACATCGTAATTTTGACGGGATTTGGGCTGGAAATCTGTATCGAAGATTGCTCAAATTCATCTAGAGGCGCAGGATTTTGCTTGATCGTATATGTTGACTCGTATCACAGACGGAAAAAGCTCGATCGGGCATTCTAGAAAAGCAGTTTAACCACAACGATTCATGATTCGACTCAACCAAATGATGATGGGCTTCTCCGTTGGGGTCGGTTGCTTGATTCTCGGCATTCAGAATACACCGAAACTTTGGCATCAATTTCAACTGTGGCAGCATTCGGGCGTGGTGTGTGAGCAGATGACCGAAGACGGAAAAGCGATCGTCTACGGAAAAGATTGCCGTTAGATTTCTCTCATCGCTTCATTAATTTGCTGAGTGACAAACGGCAGAATCGCTTCATTGTCGCTGTGTGATTTGCCTTCGGTGAAGATGACGAGCAAATAGGGCTGTAAGTCGGGCAATTCAACATAAGCCGCATCGTGGCGAACTCGGCTCATCAATCCCGCTTTTGACCAGATTTTGGCGACTTGGGGAACGCCGCCACCGATAAAGCCAACGACTTGATTTTCAGGATCGGCTTCGAGATCGGCGGGATTTAACGATCGCTTCATCAATTCCATCATCGACTGCGATCGCTCTGGTGTCACTGCAACGCCGCCTACAATACTATGCAATAACTTTGCTGCCGCGTTCGTCGTTAACATATTGCGATTGTCAAAATTCTCGCCGTAAAAGGCTCGCTCTCTTCCATACGGGCCGTCACACCACGTTTTTTGATTCACATTGATCGTGGTGAGTTCTGACCAGTTGAGCGATTGGAAATAGCGGTTTATGATGTTGCGCTGATATTTCCAGGTTTCAAATGGGGCGGGGGGAAGTTCGGGCCCGCCTGTAGTGCCGCTCAAGACATCTACGACCAGTCCAGTTGCATCATTGCTGGAATCGGCAATCATATCGCGAATCGCTCGATCGAGTTCTGCCGAAGGTGGAATCATGCCGCGTTCTAACCATTCGTGGGCGGCGACTAAGTAAAATAGTTTGACCACGCTGGCGGGATAGATATCCTCAACAGCTCGGTAGGCAAAGCCTCTCGGCAATCGCTGCCAAAATTCTTCTGGACGGATTGCGCCGCCAGTATTGACGAACACGGGCGAGTCATACACAATCCAAGTCATTGCAATTTGATTCGGGGCGAGTGTGGGAAACTCTGCCCAAGTCGATTGCAAGACTCGATCGCCCAAAGTTTCTAATTGTTCGTCTTTGTGAAAAAATGTCATAGCTCAGTGAAACCTCCGTCTTATGCAATATCGCACGATCGCGAATCTCAATCTCTACGATTCACCCGATTTAAATCGATTGGCAACTCAAGCGGCAGTGGGTCGATATATTAAAATTCTCTCAGATTCACCGATCGAGGGGATGACTTGTGAAGATGATTATTCGGGATGGCTTGATCCGAGTGATTTGAAGTTTTTAGAGAAGACAGAAACGCCATATCAAGTATCGATTTGGACAGCGGCAGAGATTCGCGATCGTATTCCTGAAATCATTGCGTTTACTCAAGCGGCGATGTCGGTTCCAAACGAATATCTCTGGGGTGGAACGGTTGCACCGAACTATGATTGTTCGGGATTGATGCAGGCAGCATTTGCGTCGGTTGGGATTCGGTTGCCAAGAGATGCCTATCAGCAAGAAGCATTTTTACAGCCTGTTGAGGAATTGATTCCGGGCGATTTAGTGTTTTTTGGCACGCCTGAGAAAGCAACTCATGTAGGGCTTTATTTGGGTGACGATCGCTACATTCATAGTTCTGGAAAAGAGTTGGGGCGGAATGGGATTGGAATTAATCAGCTTTCGGCAGAGGGCGATCGGGTGAGCCGAGATTACTTTGCGCTGTATCGGGGAGCAGGGAGAGCGATCTCCAGCTATATTTCCCGGCAATACGATACAGACTAACGATTTTCCCTCAACAATATTATTTAATTCCATTGAAGAACAGGCAAAATTGAGCATAATGATTACGATCACTTCCGAGTCTGGAAGCTAACCCGGTGCTATCAACTTCGAGTTTTTGAGAACAAGACAATGAGTGATATTGCGAAAGACAATGTACGCGACCGACTCGGTAATATTGATTGATAGAAACTGGAACTCGATCGCTACAGTTAGCGATTTGGGATATCGAAGGGCAAACCAAATTTAAGTCGATTTCATCCAGCTATCTTCAAGGTGCAAAGGGTACAATCATTGTCGGTGATACGACTCAGCCAGAAACCCTCGAACAGCTTACAAACTATACACAGCAATTTTTATCGATTAACCCAGATAGTTACATTGCGATCGCGCTCAACAAAGCAGATCTAATTGATGCAGATATCTTAGAAACAGCTTTAGCGCGTTACAGTGAGGCACATACTATCTATCCAACTTCTGCCAAAACAGGTGAGAATGTCGATCGATTATTTCAGGAACTCGCTTATCAATTGATTGTGTAAAAAATGATTGTTCAAATTCTGATTATTTTATTCAGCTTAGTGAGTTTCTTTGTTTCACTTTGGGTTGTGGTTCCTGCGCCGATTTTTTCACTGTTGCCGCTGAGTGTTGGCGCACCGGAGATTAGTTATTGGCTGATTGTGACGAATACGATCGCGGCTTTGCTTGCTTTGTTTCGCCTCAAATTCTTGCCGATCTTGATCGGAATGCTATTTGCTCTCAGTTTAAGCTTGCTTCCTGCTGCACAATTTCCGGCAACAGCACAACGAGCAACAACTGCAATGAAATCGAGCTTGGGAGACATCCGCGTTTTACCAAGCTTTAGACCTGCACCCTTTGTCCTACTCGATGCGTTTCGAGGAATTCCTAATCCTGAAGTTCGCCACACTCTCAACATTCCCGTTGCAAATCCCGATAACGTGCCGCTCACAATGAATGTGTATCGCCCAATGCAGGCGGGAACCAATCCAGCGATCGTCATGATCTATGGAGGAGCTTGGAGAACTGGAACTCCGAATGCAAATGAACAATTTAGTCAATATATCGCAGCACAAGGTTATACCGTTTTAGCGATCGACTATCGACACGCCCCGCAGTATAAGTTTCCAACTCAGATCGAAGATATCAAAACAGCAATGAAGTTCATCCAGCAACACGCGGATGAATATGAAGTAAATCTCGATCGTATGGCAATCATGGGACGATCCGCAGGAGGACATTTAGCAATGTTAACGGCCTATGCGATCGATGCTTTTCCCTTTCGAGCAGTGGTCAATTACTACAGTCCCGTTGAGCTAACTGAAGGATATAACAATCCGCCATTTCCCGATCCGATCAACAGTCGCGAAGTGTTGCGGGCTTTTCTCGGCGGAACTCCGGTAGAGCTTTCAGATCTGTATCGTCAAGCTTCGCCCTATCAAAAAGTACGATCGAATCTTCCGCCGACATTGCTAATCTACGGAAGTCGCGATCATATCGTGCAGTCTAAATTTGGTCGCAGTCTATCTGAGAAATTGGTTCAGAATAGTAATACTGCGGTATTCATTGAAATTCCTTGGGCAGAACACGCATTTGATGCGGTTTTTAATGGTGTTAGTAATCAGCTATCGCTTTACTATACCGAACGCTTTCTCGCATCAATGCTCAAGTGATCACGGTTTTATAGCCTTTCAAAATGGTGGATTCAACCTGAATTTGACAAGCTTTTTCGCTTCGGTATCCGTGGGTTCAGCCCCCTAAATCCCCCATTCTGGAGGACTTTGAGAGTTGGACGGAACTGACTTGAGAAACAAACTTGTAGCTATCAAATGACAGAAGTGTTGTCTCAGAAACTCATCCACGCAATCAAATTTGTCTCCATCAGTTCAAAATCCCCCAGAATGGGGGATTTAGGGGGCGCAAGCCGCTCTCAACGAAGCGACAAGCTTCATCGAACTGACATTATCTAACGTCAAGTCCCTTATTGAATGTGCTTCAACAACTCTAAGTGCTTGCTAATAGGCGCGATCGTATTTGCCACAATCATTCCACTTGCGGCAACCGCAGGCAATCCAATTCCCGGAAATGTCGAATCACCACAGCACAGCAAGCCTGAAATCGGAGTTATAGCACTGGGAAACAATCCATCCGTTGCGCGAATCGCTGCTCCATAAGTTCCACGGTATCGACGCAAAAAGCGTTCGTGTGTCAGCGGCGTTCCGACTAAAGATAGTTCTGTTCTCGATCGAACATCTGGTATCACTCGTTCTAAAGCTTTCCACATCACCTCAGCACGTTGTTGTTTCAGTTGCGGATAAGCTTCGCACTGCTCCCAAAGTTCATAAGGCTCATTTCCAGGGGTGTAAACGTGAATTGTATGCTTTCCTGCGGGTGCAAGGGACGGATCAAGCAGCGATGGAATTGAGATCAAAACCACATTTTGAGGTGCAGTGATGCCTAAGCTCCAATCGTTTACGACAATATGATGACAAGCAATCGAGTCTAAGCCTTGACCATCAATGCCTAAATGCAAGTGCATAAAGCTCTCACAAGTGGGAGTCGCTTGGCGCTTTGTGTGAAATCGTTTGGGGAAAGAATCAACGAGTTTAAGCGTGTCCCAGATCGAAGCATTTGAAACCACATAGCGCGATCGCAGTTCTTCGCCGTTTCGTAATCGAACTCCAATCGCCTTTTGATTCTCAACTAATACCTTCTCAACATGAGCATTGACCCTCAGTTTGCCGCCTCGTTTCTCTAAGCCACGAACTAACGCATCTACGATCGCACCACTGCCACCCGCTGGATAATCTAGCTGTACATTCGGGCGATACCAATCTGCGAACATAAATGCAACTTCAGCAGCATTCGTACTATCAGCGGGCAATCCTGACAATAGAAAGCACAACAAATCTAACCAATTGCGAATGAATGGATCAGTGATCACTTGATCCATCACGGGCGAAAATGCTCCGGTGAGTTTGGAGAACCCGATCGCATTTTGTAGCATCGACGGTAGGAACTGTCCCACACTCAGGAGCGCACCAAAATCGTATCGCACCGCAGCGGGAGGAAGCGCGATCGCAGCTTTCGCCAAGGGTGCCATCACTTCCTGCAATCGTCGCCATTCTGCAACCGCTGTTTCTCCGCGTAGCTGCTGCAACACTTCACAAAACTGTGAGGCTCCCACTTGCGTATCGAACGTGCCTTCTGGCAGACAACAGCCCCAAGTATCGTAGTTGAGCCACTGGATGTCTTCGTCGATCGCGTCTAAAACTTGCCTCAGCGGATTGGGAGACGGACTGTAAGACATCCCCGAATACAGCGAAGGGCCAGAATCGAACTTAAACCCGTTGCGCTCAAATCCGTGGGCGGCTCCTCCAGCGATCGCATGACTTTCGCACACCACAACCTTAAAGCCATACTGTGCCAAAATTGCCGCGCAGCTCAATCCCCCAATTCCGCTCCCGATTACGATGACATCAATCATTTCAGAATCTGCATTTTCTAAGTAGCCAGATCTAAATACTAAACTCTAAATACTAAACAACAGTGGATACCAAATAACTGTGGGTCGGGCATCTTGCCCGGTTGCTGTCAATCTCAAACTCTCTCTTACAAAATTGATCGTGCCGTTTCTCAAATCGCGTGTAGTATGCACAAGTAGGCGTGTCATTTCTTACATTGAGGAAGCTTCCGTAGCGATACTTAGTTGAGCGAATTACACCTGGAAAATTGCAATTTATAGTCAAAAAAATTACATCAAATTGAGCAATTTAGAGTGATTTCTCCCTGAAATTCGCTCATTTTCAGTTGCTCAAACTTGCCGATAACAGGGATTTTAGAGATCTTTCAACTTTCTTGAAACGAGTTGTTCATTCTTGTAAAAACCTGGGCAGTCTAAGTTCGTTACACCAGAGATGGATCTCGATCGATTCTCATTACAGTAGCAGGTTTCCTTGTTACTTTGCGTGTGATTACCCAAGCTTCTCCGAACCTCAGCAAGACTGCAATTCTCGATTGCAGAAACCTGTTACTCATTCACTCATAGCGGGCTAACAAACAGTGGTTGACATCAAGAGTTTATTCTCAAAAAAATCAAGGGGGGTTGGCATTGAGTTAGCCGCCGATCGCCTGAATATTGCGGTACTTCGCAAACAAGGGCAAGGATTTCGGCTCGGCACTTATGCCACGGTTCCCGTTCCTGAAGGCGTATTTCACGAAGGGCAAATTACCGATCCGCCCGCGATGGCAGAGATTATTCAAGCTGCGTTAGCCGAACACAAAATTAAAGTGAAACAGGTGGCAACAGCGGTTCCGGGTGGGCGCGATACGGTGACTCGGATCATTCCTGTTCCAGCCGAACTCGACGATCGAGAATTGCGCGAAATGGTTCTTAATCAAGAAGCGGGGCTGTATCTGCCGTTTCCACGCGAGGAAGCGGATGTCGATTACCAAAAGCTCGGTCTATTTGTGGATGAAGACGGAATTGAGAAAGTTCAGGTTCTGCTTGTTGCAACGCGCAAAGAAGTGACGGATACCTACTTGAATACGTTTCAGCAAGCGGGTTTGCAGGTCGATGTGCTGGAAGTTAGCAGTTTCTCGCTGATTCGGACGATTCGAGAGCAGTTGAGACAGTTTGCACCGCAAGAAGCAGTTGCGATCGTCGATATCGAGTTTGAAAGCACTGAAATTTCGATTACGGTCGATGGCGTTCCTCAGTTTTCGCGCACTGTGCCGATTGGGACGTACCAAATTCAGTCGGCACTCTCTAGAGCAATGAATTTGCCCCCGTCGCGCAACATTGATTTACTGCAAGGAATGACCATCCCGACCGCAGATTCTAACCGTCCGGGCGGAAATCCGGGAGCGGCGGCAATGCTTCGGGTACTGGGCGAACTCGGTGACGAACTGCGGCGATCGGTTGATTTCTACCTGAATCAAGGTGAGAACTTGGAAGTTGCTCAATTGATGCTAGCGGGGCCAGGAGCCGCGATCGGGCAGTTGGATGAATTTTTTACCCAGCGGCTGAGTCTGCCTTGTAGCTTGGTTGATCCGGTTTCTGCGCTGTCGCTTGGTGGGGATGAGATTCCATCGAATGTGCGCCCCGGTCTGGGTGTGGTACTCGGTTTAGGACTGCGGGAGGCGTGGTAAATGTACAGTTTAGATGTCAATTTTCTCAACGATCGATCCAACATTAAGCCCGATAAGCGGCACGGCGGTGGAGCAAAACCAACTCTTTCACCCGACGATCGTCGTCCGTTGTATTTGGGGTTTGCGGCGCTGATCTTTTTCCCGGTGTTGGCGGGTGCACTCTGGGGCATTTTCACCCTGCGAAACGGGGATCTAGAGCGGCAGCAGGCGGATCTCGATACTCAGCTTGGCAACTTAGAAGCTGAGAAAAAGAACTTGTCAAGCATTCAAGCCGAGGCGAAACTGGCAACCGAAGAAGCTCAAGCGCTGGCGACGGTATTTAACCAGATCAAGCCTTGGTCAGCGATGACGCAAGATATTCGCGATCGCTTGCCGTCGAGTGTTCAGCTTGCTTCGATTACGCAGCAGAAAGTCGATTTGGCGGCTCCAGCGGCGGGTGCGGCTCCAGCAGCGGGGGCGACTCCTCCCGTTTCAGGACGCATCGAAATTAAGGGAATTGCGAATTCGATGAATGATGTTAACGATTTTATGTTGACACTTCAGCAGTCGAACTTCTTGAGAGCCGACCAGACCAAAGTGATCAGCGCGGAGTTGGGTGATGAGAAGACGCTACAGCTACCGGAATTTCCGGGAACGAAGCGAGAAATGGGTGAGTTCAAAGCGCCTCGCCTGCCGAGAAAGGTTTCTTTCGCGATTTCAACGGCGATCAACGACGTGCCTGCTTCTGAACTGATTCGAGAACTCGATCGTAAAGGGGCGGTGGGTCTGGTGACTCGTATCGAAGCCTTGAAAGAACGCGGTGTGATTTCGGAATCGGCAGCGAAACCGAAAGCGCCCACTCAAACGGACGGAGCGAAAAAACCATGACGGCTGATTTTATTCCTGATTCAGAGTTTGAGAATACCCCAAACTATCCCACGGCGTTTGGGATCACGTTTACGCCTGCCATTAGTGGGGTGTTGTTGGGTCTTGCGGGGATTGCTGGAGCGGGCGCGATCGCAGCTTATCTGGTCATGCCTGCATTAGAAGCGAATCAAGCTTTAGATGCGAAGGTGAAAGAGAAAACCGAGCAGCTTCAACAACAAGGCGCGATTCGCAAACAGATTCAAGATGCGAAGGATCAGTTAGCGCAAGCGAAACAGAAACGCGATCAGGTCTATGGATTGTTTGCGAATGAGAAAACGCTGAATACGTTGTTGTTTGATCTCAATCAATTGATCGAACGAAACAACGCAGGATTACTAGCTGCAAGAAATACGAAGCTTAATGCTTGTCCGGTTTATGTGCAGCGAGTGTTCGGAACGCAGCAGGGCGCACAGGAGTTTCAAGATCGCTTTGGTCAACTGGTGGCTGAGGCGAAGCTGAAGAAGTTCAAGCCTGACGAGAAGGGAGCCGCTGTGATCAGTGATGGTTCGCTCGGTGCGCCGATCAACAACAAGCTGAAGCGACAAACGATCGATATCGAGATTCGCGGCAACTTTAACCAAACGCAGTCGATTTTTAGAACGATCGAGCGTCTGCAACCGTTGCTTTTGGTGCGTAACTTAGACGTCAAAGTGATCGACAACAAAGTTTCTGAAGGCTTGTACGAGATTCAGCCGGATGGCACGATTCGCTATCTGACAAATTGCCAACCGGACAATCAGATCACGGCGACGTTTCAAATGGATGCGCTTTTGCCGTTGAGTGAAGTCGATCGTAAAGCGATTCAAGCTGTTCCGCCACCTGAGAAGAAATAGTGTAGCCGTAGTTCGATCGTTTTTTCGCTGCGTTGAGAGCGGATAGCTGCCCCCTAAATCCCCAGAATGGGGGACTTCAAGACTCTAGTTCAAAGTCTCCCATTCTGGGGGATTTAGGGGGCGACCCGGATTCATCATCGTAGCGAACCACTGTTGTCGAACTGACATTAACCCTGTAGTTCCTTATTCCCCCTAAGAGGAGTGTTATCCGTGAAAGAGCTTCGAGCAATCAGTTTAATGACTGCCGCGACCCTTGCCCTGATCAGTCATCAGCCCGCATCTGCAAACCCGACTCAAGTAACTAATGTCAAAGTAAATCCGAATGGTTCGGGCTTTGATGTGGTGCTAGAAACGCAGGGCGGCAAAGCGCCTCAAGTCTTTAACGTCAATCGTGGCAATACTTGGAATGCGTATGTGTTCAATGCCCAGATTAGTCAACCGTTTCGTCAGAACAATCCGGCTCCAGGAATTTCGCAGATTTCGGTGATTCCGTCGGGTGCGAATGGGGTGCAGGTGACGGTTGTGGGAACGAGTGCAACCCCGATCGGGCAAATTGCTAGCCGCAATGCTCAAGGGGTAATCTTCAATGTGTCGGGTGCGGGTGGCGGAAGCTCTCCGAATGCGGCGACGAATGTTCCGCCTGTCCCGACTGCGGTTGCTCAGGCGGCTCCTTCGGCTCCGTTGCCGATGTCTCCCGTGGCTCAGATGCCGAATTCGACTACGCCGATCGCGCCGTTTGTGCCGAGTGCTCAAGTACCGAATCAAGGACAGCCGACTGTTCCGGTTGCTCCGACTCCACCATTACTGAGAAGAGCCGTTGCTCCTCCAGTAGGCGATATGTCAATTTCTCAATTTGATGCGTCGCCTTCTATGATCGACCTAGGCAGCAATCAACGAATCCCGCGCCTTGTGTTACGGGATGCACCTGTGAGAGAAGTTTTATCACTATTGGCAAAAGCAGCAGGACTGAACCTAGCTTACAGTGAGACATCCAACGGACAGCAGGCGCAAGGATCGACTCCAGGCGCAAAACCAATAGGTCCGACCATTTCGCTAGACATTGAAAACGAGTCTGTGCAAGATGTGTTCAACTATGTTTTGAAGGTGACTTGTGTTCCGATCTCTACTACTGGCGGTAGTGGTGACAGCGGCGGTAGCGGTCAGTGTACCAGCTTGGAGGCAACTCGATCAGGAAGAACCATTTTTGTGGGGACGAAGCTCCCAAACGCTGCGAGAGGAATTTTAGTTAGAAGCATCAGACTCAACCAAGCATCGGTTGCAGGTGCGTTGAAATTGTTGGTTGGTCTAGGTGCTGAGAGTGCAAATAATCCAATGCAGCGAGTGACCACTGTAAGTTCTACCGCACAGCTTGCAACTCAAGGTGGTAGTCAGCAGGCCAACCAGCAGGGAAGTGGCTCATCAGTGAGCAATACCGGATTAGAAGCGCAGCGAATTGAGTTTCAAGATTCTATTCCATTGCTTCGAGGGTTGCAAGTTCTGGGTGATGAGCGCACGAACACAATCACGATGACTGGAACACCCAAACAAATCGATTTAGCAATCAATCAGCTAACTTTAGTAGATGTGCGTCGTCGAATGGTTGCAGTCAACGTTAGAGTTGTAGACGTTAACCTTTCAGGATTGAGCCAGATTGGAACCAGTTTCTCTTTTGGAATTGGAAACAACCAATTCATCAACAATAACGGGATTGCTGTGTTTAACTTTGGCGCTCGCACTCCTGGAGAAAGTTTTGGACTATTTTCCACTCCAAATCAGGGTAACGTCGGAGCTGGAATTGCACCAATATTAAACGGTACTCCTGTCGTTAACTTTGCCCGTAACTTCTTGGCTCAACTTCAAGGAGCAGTTTCTAACGGTAACGCCAAGATTTTGACCGATCCAACACTTGTGGTTCAAGAGGGAGAGACTGCGACGGTCAACTTAATTCAAGAGGTTGTCACGAACTTTACTCAGCAAACTACGTTTGGGACAGGTGCTTCTCAGTCTACCGTCACAGTTGAGAAGAAACCCGCAGGTTTGATTCTGCCGATTAAGGTTGATAGAATTGACGATAATGGCTTCATCTCACTTTCCGTTGCGCCCAGTATTTCTCAGCCAGAAGGTGTGCAATCTATTAACCTTGCAGGATCATCGAATTCGATCATCTTGCTATCAGAGCGGAGACTAGATTCTGGACAAATTCGTTTGAGAGACGGACAAACGCTGGTGCTATCTGGAATCATTCAAGATATCGATCGAGTCAGTGCGACCAAAGTTCCGATTTTGGGCGACATTCCCTTGCTAGGGGCGTTGTTCCGCCGCACAGAGAGATCTAACCAACGCCGTGAAGTGATTGTTCTCGTTACTCCTCAAATCCTGGATGATAGCGATCAATCAACATTCGGTTATGGCTATGTTCCCGGTAAGGAAACTCGTCAGTTCTTGCAACAGCAAGAGAATCGCTAACGCAAACACGCTCTAAATCCAAAAAGCCAGAGTTCTTCTTGAATTCTGGCTTTTTTATTGCAAAGTTTGGGGATGAATTACGGCGATGTTATACGCGATCGCGAATCTAAGCAAAAATAGAGACGATACGATCGCGCTCAGATGGTAAACCCCATGTCAGAAGTTCTTACCCTAGAAGAAATGAAGCATCGATACTACGGTGAATGGCTCCTCGTCGCCTGCACCGAGCTCGACGACCAAATGAACCCAATTCGCGGAGAAGTCGTTGCTCATTCCCACGACCGCGACACGATTTACGACGCGATCGCAAACCATCGCCATCAATACGTCGCACAACAAAACCTGCCTCGTACACTAGCGATCGAATATGTTGGCAATATTTCTACAGCAATTCTGTGAAAGACAAAGCTTTACATCAAGGTTTGGGGATGAATTACGGTGATGTTAGACGCGATCGCAAAATCATTCGGATTCAGCGTCAGTAGATGATCAACACCGTGAGTCAGCATGATAGCAATGAGGCGAATATCATGAGATCGCTTTCCTTTGATGCTACTGATTGAGACTAACTCTAGCCAAGTTGGAAAAATTCCAAGCGGTCTTCGAGCAATGGAAATCGATCGAGCAATTGCTCTACGGAAGCTTTCGCTTGCTCTGTACTCCAACCAAAGCCATTCACTCTTGCAGGACGGGTTGCAACCACCCAAAACTCGATCAGAACTTGTGAAGTAATGACACACTGATGACCTTGCGCCGTTAAGTTAAAGACTGCATCAGTGGCAAGGTCGTACTGAATATCAAATGGATTAGACAATCGTAAAACGATATTTGTATCGAGTAGATATCGTGTCATTCGCCGTAAATACTTTCTCGATCCAATGCTTCATCTGGTAAACTGCCACCTGTTTTGGGAAATTGTTGAGTCCATTCCCGAAAGTCTTTCAGCCATTCTTCTTGTGTGGCTGTCTCCCAAAATCGCTTAGGCTTCTGAGACTGCTCAGATTGAACTTGAAGCGCAGCGATAAAGCTTTCAACTTGCTTCAATTGGTCTTCGCTCAACTGTTCAATTTCTTGCTTTACTTTTTCTCTTAGCATCGCTTTGCAAAATTCCATTCTTTCATCATAAGCGATCGCGAATCTAGGCAGAATAATCCAATCGCATTTGAATCATCACTGATCGCACTCACTCAACCACTTCAGGACTAAGATTAATATCTTCATAAAGTAGGTCGATTGAGAACTTCAGATCCACACTTGTTAGATGAATCTCATCCCCTGGTATGTTGAGAGTGTGGTAGACCGGTATCCCCAAGGTTCTTCAAAACCGTAGTCAAGCTTGGGTCGCCACCCCTTCTCGAAGTGCTGAGAACTCGTAAAATCGCCTGGACTTTGAGTCC
>JAESFQ010000053.1_pt1 | contig 69922 bp, 75 predicted proteins | sample 9269431 | NCBI WGS metagenome assembly JAESFQ01 (sample SAMN14502588, study PRJNA617103) | algae metagenome | isolation source: Plectolyngbya sp. WJT66-NPBG17 and co-occurring heterotrophs from well... | place: USA: Mojave Desert, Joshua Tree National Park, California | collected 2006-08-06 | reverse complement strand
CGGCTCAAGGACTGGGGCCGCATCGCCCTCAGGCGCGACAAAACCCACCGCAGTTGGGTGGGCTTCGCCCATCTCGCCGCCACCATGATCAACCTGCGCATCGCAAGGTTCAGTCACAAACCCTAGGGCAAACCCCTATCGGACGGGATCATCTGGTGGGGATTAACTGCCTGGACCGAACGCCAGGCCGCATGGAGCGCGCTCCAGTTTGAGGAGAAAGCGGTCTCGCGTGCCGTGCCGGCCCTTCCGGCGCCGCATCATCGGGGTCAAAAGCGGCGCACCGGCCCGGCCTGGCGCTAGTCCAGCGTGATCCCGCGGCTGCGGATCACCTCGCCCCATTTGGCGCTTTCCGCGGCGAGATAGGGCGGGAACTCCTGCGGCGTGCCGAAGGTCGGGAAGATGGAACCCTGGCGCAGCCGCTCCAGCACCTCCGGGTTCTTCATCGTGGCCGCAAGGCCGGCCGAGAGCTGGCGGATGATCGGCTCCGGTGTGCCGGCGGGAGCGAGCAGGGCGAAGTCGCTGGTCGCCTCGAAGCCGGGGAAGCCGCTCTCGGCGATGGTCGGCACGTCCGGCGCCAGCGGGTTGCGCTGCAGGGTGCTGACCCCGAGGGCGGCGATCTGCCCAGCTGCCATCAGCGGCAGGGCGGTCACGGCATCGACGAAGGCCATCTCCACCTCGCCCTGCACCAGCGCCTGCACCGCCGGCGCGCCGCCGCGATAGGTGACGTTCTGCACCGCGATCCCGGCGGAGCGGAGGAAGAGCTCCGTCGCCAGATGGGCGGAGGAGCCGACGCCGGAGGAGGCATAGCTCAGCTTGCCCGGCATCGACTTCGCGCGGGCGATGAAGGCGGCGATGGTCGGGGTGCCGAGCTTCGGCGTCACGCAGAGGAAGATGGGGGCGACGGCGACGCGCCCGATCGGGGCGAAGGCATGGTCGTCGTCATAACCGCGCTGCGGGAAGAGGTGGCGCGACATGGCATAGGTCGAGTTCACCCCGAGCAGCAGGGTGTAACCATCCGGCCGGGCGCGGGCGACGCTGGCATGGCCGATGGTGCCGGAGGCGCCGGGGCGGTTGTCCACCACCACATTGCCATTGATGTTCTTGGAGAGCTGCTGCGCCACCACGCGGGCGACGAAATCCGTGGAGCCGCCCGGGGCCCAGGAAACGACGATGGTGATGGGGCGGCCCGGGGCGGGCCAGGCCTCGCCCTGGGCCCGGGCCGGGCGGGCGCCGAGCAGGGCGAGGCCGGCAAGCATGGCGCGTCTCTGCATGGGCTTCCCCGCCTCCGATCCTTCTGGCTTGATCCGTGCCTACTGGCGCGTCCAGAGACGGACAAGCAGGAAAAGCGCGGGGATCACGCCATGACCGGACGGTGGGACAGCAGGCCCGCCTATCTCGCCGGGCTGATCGGCAGCGGCCTCGGCGCCTCCCTCACGCCTGCCATGCATGAGCGCGAGGGCGCCGCGCAGGGGCTGCGGGCGATCTACCGACGGCTCGACCTCGCGGAGCTCGGTCTGGATGTGGGAGCGTTGGAGGAGCTGCTGGTCGCCGCCCAGCGCCTGGGCTTCGCCGGGCTGAACGTCACCCATCCCTGCAAGCAGGCCGTCATCCCCCTGCTCGACGCGCTGTCGGAGGAGGCCCGGTTACTCGGCGCGGTGAACACGGTTGTGCTGCGGGATGGCCGGCGCATCGGCCATAATACCGACTGGTCGGGCTTCGCCGAGGGCTTCCGCCGCGGCCTGCCGGATGCGGCGCGGCGGCAGGTGGTGCAGCTCGGCGCCGGCGGGGCCGGGGCGGCGGTGGCGCATGCGCTGCTGGTGCTGGGCGTGCAGCGGCTTTCCGTCTTCGATACCGATGCAGGCCGCGCAGCAGCGCTGGCTGCTTCGCTCTCGGCCCGCTTCGGTGCCGGGCGGGCGGCAGCGGGCGAGGATCTGGCCGCGGCAATGGCGGCGGCGGACGGGCTGGTGAACTGCACCCCAGTCGGCATGGCGACGTATCCCGGCCTGCCGCTGCCGGCGGAGCGGCTGCGGCCGGCGCTCTGGGTCGCCGAGATCATCTATTTCCCGCTGGAGACGGCGCTGCTGCGGGAGGCGCGGGCGCTCGGCTGCCGCACGCTTGATGGCGGCGGGATGGCTGTGTTCCAGGCGGCCGGCGCCTTCCGCCTTTTCACCGGCATCGAGCCCGATGCCGGACGGATGCTGCGTCACTTCGCCGAATTGGTCGGCGACAGGTTGGGCGACTGAGGAGGAGACGCACATGCCCGAGACGAATCCCTATCCGGCCGACCTTTTCGCAGGGGAGGTTGCCCTGGTGACCGGGGCGGGCTCCGGCATCGGCCGGGGCGTCGCAGAATGGCTCGGGCGATGCGGGGCAAGGGTGCTGGCGAGCGACTTCCATGCGGATCGCGGCGAGGCGGTGGTCGCGGCGCTGCGGGCCGCTGGGGCTTCGGCCGAGTTCCTGCAGGCCGACCTGGCGGGTGCCGAGGGCCATGCCGCGCTGGCCGAGGCCGCCGCATCGCATGGGCCGGTGGCGATGCTGGTCCACAGCGCCTCGCCGCCGCGGCCGGAGCGGCAGACGGTCGGCGCCGTCACGCCCGAGGAGTGGGATGCGATGGCGAATACCAATCTCCGCTCCGGCTTCTTCCTGGCGCGGGCGGTCGGGCAGCGGATGGTGCAGGCGGGGCTGCGCGGGCGGATGGTCTTCATCACCTCGCTGCATGCCGGGACGCCGCGGAACCTGCCGCATTACAGCGCCGCCAAGGCGGGGCAGGTGATGCTGGTACGGGAGCTGGCACGGTATTTCGGCCCGGCCGGCATCCGGGTGAACGGGGTTGCGCCGGGCGCGATCCCGGGCGGCGGCTTCCAGGGCGATTTCGCGGCTCTGGCGCGGAAGGTGCCGATGGGCCGGGTCGGCAGCGCGGAGGACATCGCCCGCGCCGTGGTGCCGCTGCTCTCCGACCGCTGCATGCCCTATGTCACCGGCGCCGTGCTGCCCGTCGACGGCGGCCTCGCCCTCGGCAACTGGATCGACCCCGCCTCCGCCCTGGAGGAGTAGGCCAACTCGGACCAGTCCAGGCCGGGTTCCGGCCTGGTGGATGGGGTCTGGGGAAGGCAAGGCCTTCCCTAGCATCAGTCGGTCGGCTGCCTGCCCCTTCCCTTCTTGATATCCGCCCGCTTCGCCTTCCCTTCGAGCCGCCGCTTCTTCGACGCCAGGGTCGGCCGCGTCGGCCGGCGCGGCGGCGGGGGCGGCACCGCCGCCTCGCGGATCAGCTCCAGCAGCCGCTCCAGCGCATCCTCCCGGTTGCGCTCCCGGGTGCGGAAGCGCTGGGCGGTGATGATGATGACGCCATTCTGGGTCAGCCGGTGCCCGGCCAGCCGCTCCAGCCGCGCCCGCACCGGATCCGGCAGGTTGGGCGACAGGCGGGCGTTGAAGCGGAGCTGCACCGCCGTCTCCACCTTGTTGACGTTCTGCCCGCCGGGGCCGGAGGCGCGGATGAAGTCCTCCGTCAGCTCCTCCTCGGCGATGGCGATGCGGCGGGTGACCTGGATCACGGCAGCAGCGCCGCGCCCGGCTGCTCATCCTTCAGCGCGACGCCGGTGGCGCCAAGCCGCAGCGCTGCACCCGCCAGCCAGAGCAGCTTCTCCGCCGCCGCCGCGGGCGCCATCCCGCCGGGGCGGATATTGGAGATGCAGTTCCGCTCTGCATCCGTCCGCCCCCGCCGGGGGCCGAGGGTGAGGTAGAGGCCGAGGCTGTCGGTGGCGGAGAGGCCAGGGCGCTCGCCGATCAGCACAGCGACCATGGCGGCGCCCATCGCCTCGCCGATCTCGTCCCCGAGGGCGACGCGGGCCTGGCTGGCGAGGACGACCGGCGCGACGGCGAGGCCGGCGCGGCGCAGCATGGGCAGGGCGGCGGTGATGAGCGCCGGGGCCTGGCTCTGCACGCCGATCGCGCAGAGCCCGTCCGCCACGACGAAGAGGAAGGCGCCCGGCGCCTGCGGCAGGCGGGCGCGGTCGGCCTCGCGCAGGCGGCGGCCGAGATCGGGGCGCAGGAGGTAGCTCCGCCGGTCCGCCGCCTGACTGGCGACGCGGATGGCGGGCAGGCCGAGCGCCACCTCCAGCGCATCGAGGTCGAGCGCCGAATGCACCGCATCCCGCGCCCTGGCATGCGCCTCCTGAAAGTCGAGATGCGCGGCCGTCGGCAGGCCATGCCCCGCCCGGCCGAGCGCCACGCGGGCTGAGGTGAAGCGGCGCAGCTCGGCCCAAGGAACCGGCGCGCTCATGCGAGGCCGATCAGCGATGGGGCCAGCGGCAGCTGCCCGGCGCCGCTCGCCGCCTCGATGCCCATGCGCTCCATCCAGGCCTCGAATTCCGGCGCCGGGCGCCTCCCGAGCGCCGCCCGCAGGTAGAGCCCGTCATGGAAGGAGGTGGACTGGTAGGCCAGCATCACGTCATCCGCCCCGGGCACGCCCATCACATAGGTGACGCCGGCAACGCCCAGCAGGGTCAGCAGCCCATCCATGTCGTCCTGATCGGCCTCGGCATGGTTGGTATAGCAGACATCCACTCCCATCGGCAGGCCGAGCAGCTTGCCGCAGAAGTGGTCCTCCAGCCCCGCCCGGGTGATCTGCTTGCCGTCGAAAAGGTATTCCGGCCCGATGAAGCCGACGACGGAGTTCACCAGCAGCGGCGCGAACTCCCGTGCCACCGCATAGGCCCGCGCCTCGACCGTCTGCTGGTCGCAGCCGTGATGTGCCTCGGCGGAGAGGGCGCTGCCCTGGCCCGTCTCGAAATACATGCAGTTCGTCCCGACCGTGCCGCGGCCGAGGGCGAGCGCCGCCTCATGCGCCTCCCGCAGCAGGGCGAGGGAGACGCCGAAGCTGCGGTTCACCCCCTCGGTTCCGCCGATCGACTGGAAGACGAGGTCGACCGGCGCCCCGCGCTCCATGGCGAGCAGGCTGGTGGTGACATGGGCGAGGACGCAGCTCTGGGTCGGGATGGCGTAGCGGTCGCGGACGGCGTCCAGCAGCTCGAGCAGGCGGAGCGTGGTCTCGAGATTGTCGGTCGCGGGGTTGACGCCGATCACCGCATCGCCGGCGCCGAGCAGCAACCCGTCGAGGATGGCGGCCGCGACGCCGCGCGGGTCGTCCACCGGATCGTTCGGCTGCAGGCGGAGGGAGAGCCGGCCCGGCAGGCCGAGCGTGTTGCGGAAGCGCGTCACCACCCGGCACTTGGCCGCCACCGCCACCAGGTCCTGCAGCCGCATGATCTTGGAGACGCCGGCCGCCATCTCCGGTGTCAGCCCGCGGCGGAGGGCGGTCAGCGCCTCCGGCCCGGCGGCCAGCAGCCAATCGCGGAAGCCACCCACCGTCAGATGCGCGACGGGGGAGAAGGCCGCCGGCTCGTGCCGGTCGAGGATCAGCCGCGTCACCTCGTCCGCCTCGTAGGGGATCACCGCCTCGTCAAGGCAATGCCGCAGCGGCAGGTCGGCCAGCGCCCGCTGCGCCGCCACCCGCTCCTGCGCCGTCTCCGCCGCCAGCCCGGCCAGCACGTCGCCCGAGCGCAGCGGCGTCGCCCGCGCCAGCAGGGTCCGAAGGTCCGGGAAGAGGTAGCGGGTGCCGCCCACGGCATGCGCGAAGCCCATGCCCCGGTTTAGCAAGCTCCGGGCCGGTCTTGCCAGCGTGGCCCGGCGGCGGGAGGATACGCCCAACACCCGAGGGGAAACGCATGCCGGACGCCGCTGAGGACTGGCCCGACCAGATCTATGGCCTGTTGAAGGAGCACGACATCCGCCAGGTGGCGCTGGTGCCGGATGCCGGGCATTCCCGCCTCATCAAGCGCTGCCTCGCCGACAACGACATGCGCGTGGTCACGCTGACCACCGAGGAGGAAGGCATCGGCATGCTCTTCGGCGCCTGGCTCGGCGGCGAGAAGGGCGTGCTGCTGATGCAGAGCTCGGGCGTGGGCAACTGCATCAACATGCTCTCGGTGCCGATCGCGCATCGCACGCCCTGCCCGATGATCGTGACGATGCGGGGCGACTATGGCGAGTTCAACCCCTTCCAGGTGCCGATGGGCAATGCGACGCAATCGGTGCTCGAGGCGATGGGCACGCTGGTGAAGCGCGCCGACACGCCCGAGGACGTGGCGCCCACCGTCAACGCCACGCTCCGCATGGCCTTCAACACCTATCGCCCGACCGCGACCCTGATCGGCCAGCGGGTCATCGGCGCCAAGACGTTTGGGAAGTGACCGCCATGCGCACCGGACCCACGGGCAAGCTCCTCCGCCGCGACGTGGTCGCGGAATTGCTGCGGGATCGCGGCAGGCTGCTGGCGGTCGGCGGCCTCGGCGCCCCGGCTTGGGACATCACCGCCGCCGGCGACGTGCCGGAGAACCTGCCGCTCTGGGGCGGCATGGGGGCGGCGGCGATGATGGGCCTCGGCCTGGCGCTGGCCCAGCCCTCGCGCCCCGTCGCCGTCATCACCGGCGATGGCGAGATGCTGATGGGCATCGGCAGCCTCGCCACCATCGGCGTGCAGCGGCCCCGCAACCTCGCCATCATCGTGCTCGACAACGAGCATTACGGCGAGACGGGCATGCAGGAGACGGCGACGCGCCATGGCGTCGACCTCGCCGCCATGGCCCGCGGCGCCGGCATCGGCGATTGCCGCCTGGTCAAGACGGCCGAGGAGGTGACGGCGCTGCGCGAGGCGATGCATGCCGGCGCCGGCCCGCTCTTCGCCCAAATCAAGATCGACGAGGCGCCGGTGCCGCTGGTCCTGCCGCCGCGGGAGGCCTCCATCCTCCAGGCGCGGATGCGCGAGGCCGTGCTCGGCCCCGCTGCTCACCTTCAATAAGGCTGCCCCGATGCCGCATGTCGTCTGCCTCCGTCCCGTTCATCCGGAAGCCCTCTCCCGGCTCCGCGCCCGGGAGGGCGTGACGGTCGAGGTGCTCGACCCGGTGAATGACGAGACCATCGCCGCCTCCATCCCGAAGGCGGAGGCGGTGATCGTCCGCGCCACGCCGATCAACCGCGCCTTCCTCGCCCATGCCCAGAACCTCCGTATCGTCGCCCGCCACGGCGTCGGCTATGACGCGGTGGACGTGCCGGCGCTGACCGAGCGGGGCATCCCACTCACCGTGACGCCGGACGCCAATGCGCAGAGCGTCGCCGAGCATGCGATGATGCTGCTGCTGAACATCGCCCGGCAGACGCGCTTCTACGACGCCGCGACGCGCGAGCTGCGCTGGAGCAACCCGCCGGTGCCGGGGACCTTCGACCTCGCGGGCCGCACCATCCTGGTGATGGGCTTCGGCCGCATCGGCGGGCGCGTGGCGCGGCTGGCGGCGGCCTTCGGGATGAATGTCCTGGTCCGCGACCCCTTCATCCCGCAGAACACCATCAAGGGCGCGGGCTTCCGGCCGGTGAAGGACCTCGCCGCCGGCCTCGCCGAGGCGGATGTCGTCACCATCCACCTGCCCAGCAACGAGAAGACCCGCGGCTTGGTCAATGGCGAGTTCCTCGCCGGCATGAAGCGCGGCGCGGTCCTCGTGAACACGGCCCGCGGCACGCTGGTCGACGAGAAGGCACTGGCCGGGGCGCTGACCAGCGGGCACCTCGCCGCCGCCGGCCTCGACGTCTTCTGGGAGGAGCCGGCACGGGCCGACAACCCGCTGCTGACGCTGCCGAATGTGGTGCTGACGCCGCACTCGGCGGCGGCCACGGAGCAGGGGCTGCGCCGCATGGCCCTCTCCTGCGCCGAGAGCATCCTGCAATGCTTCGATGGCAAGCTGGACCCGGACGTCGTCATCAACCAGGAGGTGCTGCGCGGCAACGCGTAGCTTCTGCCCATGGAGAATCCGCTGCTGGTCCTGGCCGATCACGCCGTCTCCTGGCGTGACCGGCCGCTGCCGCCCGAGGTCGCGCACCATGCGCGGCGGGCGCTGATCGACTGGTTCGCGGCCCTCCTGCCCGGCTGCTCCCGCCCGCCCGCGTCTCTGCTCGCCGCGGCGCTGGCGCCGGAGCGCGGGCCCGGGCGCTCCATCTGCTATGTCGATGGCAGGCCGGGGCCGCTCCGCCATGCCGCGTTGCTGAACGCGACGGCGAGCCACACCGTCGAGTTCGACGACATCTTCCGCGATGCCGGCTACCACCCGGCTTGCCCGACCGTCCCCCCAGCGCTTGCCGCCATGCAGCAGCAGGGCGGCGGGATGGAGATGCTGCTCCGCGCCGTCACCGCGGGCTACGAGGTGTCCTGCCGCATCGGCATGGCGGTGCAACCGAGCCATTACCGGTACTGGCACACCACCGGCACCGTCGGCACATTCGGCGCCGCGGCGGCAACCGCGCTGGTGCTCGGCTGCGACGCGCAGCGGATGGCCCATGCCATCGCCACGGCGGCCACCTTCGCCGGCGGGCTGCAGCAGGCCTTCCTTTCCGACGGGATGTCGAAGCCGCTGCATCCCGGCCATGCCGCCGATGCGGGGGCGCTGGCCGCCATCGGCGCCGCGGCAGGCGTGACCGGCGCGCTGGACGTGCTGCACGGCCCGAAAGGCTTCGCCGCCGCGACCAGCGAGGATACCGGCAAGTGGGAGGCGGCCTTTGCCGATCTCGGACAGCGCATCTGCATCACCGAGATGACCTTCAAGAGCCATGGCTGCTGCGGCCATATCTTCGCCGCGCTGGATGCGGTGGATGACCTCCGGCGGGAGCACGGCTTCATGGCCAGCGACGTCGCCGCCATCCATGTCGGCGGCTACGGCCCGACCAAGACCGTCTGCGACCGGCCCGAGGCGCGGACCGAGCAGGAATGCCGCTTCTCCACCCAGTACTGCGTGAGCGCGCTGCTGGTGCTCGGCGGCGTGCGCCTCGCCGCCTTCGCGCCGGAGAACCTCGCAAACCCTGCCATCCGCGCCATCATGCCGCGGGTGACGGTGGAGCTGGACCCCGAGCTGGCCGATGCCTACCCCGCCCGACGGGCCGCCAGGGTGCGGCTGACCCTGAAAAACGGGCGGGTGCTGGAGCGCTTCCAGCCGACCCGCAAGGGCGACCCGGACACTCCGCTCTCCGACGCCGACCTCTCGGCCAAGTTCGAGGAGTTGGTGGCGCCTGTTCTCGGCACCGGCCCGGCCTCCGCCCTGCTGGAGGCGCTTTGGCACGGCGATGCCGTGCCGAGCGCGCTCCCTACCTGAACAGCGCCGGCAGCCAGAGGCTCAGCGCCGGCACATAGGTCACTAGCAGCAGCACCACGACCATCGCCAGGTAGAAGGGCGCCGAGGTCTTCGTCGCCTCCCACATCGAGACCTTGCCGACCGCGCAGGCGACGAAGAGCACCGGCCCGACCGGCGGCGTGATGGTGCCGATGCCAAGATTGACGATCAGCACGATGCCGAACTGCACCGGGTCCATCCCGATCGCCTTCACCACCGGCAGGAAGATCGGCGTGCCGATCATGATCAGCGGCGCCATGTCCATGAAGGTGCCGAGCAGCAGCAGCACGATGTTGATGATCAGCAGCGTCATCAACGGGTCGTCGGTGATGCCCTTCATCAGCGCCACGGTCTGCGCCGGAACCTGCATCAGCGCCATTAGCCAACCGAAGGCGGAGGCCGTGCCGATGATGAGCATCACCATGCCCGTCGTCCGCACCGCCCCGCCGACGGCGTGGACGAAACCCTCCCAGCTCAGGCTGCGGTAGACCAGCAGCACCACCAGCAGCGCATAGATCACCGCGACGCAGGCACTCTCCGTCGCGGTGAAGACGCCGCTGCGGACGCCGGCGAAGATGATGACGATCAGCATCAGCCCGGGGATGGCGTTGAAGGTAAGCCGCAGCAGGATCGCCCAGCCGGGAAAGGCCTCGCGCGGATAGCCGCGCTTCACCGCGACCAGCCAGGCGACGACCATCAGCGACAGCATCATCACGAGGCCGGGCACGATGCCGGCGGTGAAGAGGTCCGCCACGCTGATCGCCCCGCCGGCGGCGATGACATAGAGGATCATGTTGTGGCTGGGCGGGATCAGCAGGTCGATCAGCGCGGCATTGGCGGTGATGTTGACGGCATAGTCCGGCGCATAGCCTCGCGCTTTCATCTGCGGGATCATCACCCCGCCGACCGCGCTGGCATCGGCGACGGCCGAGCCGGAGACGCCGCCGAACAGCGTCGCGGCCACGATGTTCACCTGCCCGAGCCCGCCGCGCAGATGCCCGACCATGGCGGCCGCCAGCGCCACCAGCCGGTCGGCGATCTGGCCGCGCATCATCAGATCGCCGGCGAAGATGAAGAAGGGGATCGCCAGCATGGAGAAGACGTTCATGCCGGAGGCGAGCTGCTGGAACACCACGATGGGTGGCAGGTCCATGTAGAGCACGGTGGCGAAGGCCGCGGCGCCGAGGCAGAAGGCGACCGGCACGCCGATCAGCAGCAGCAGCGTGAAGCTGCCGAGCAGCAGGGTGAGTTCCACTGTGCCGGTCCCCTAACTGTCGGTCAGGACGGTATCGGCCGGGATGCCGACCGGCGCCTGGCCCGTTGCCAGCCGCGCCACCAGCCGCTCCAGCCCGAACAGCGCCATCAGCAGGCCGCCGATGGTGATCGGCAGGTACTCGACCGTGCCCGGCAGGCCGAGCGTCGGCAGAGTCGCGTCCCAGACGGTGAGGGCCAGGTCGCTCCCGTACCAGGCCATGGCGCCGCCGAAGACGGCGATCGTCAAGTCCGAGGCGATGTGGCAGGCCAGCGCCAGGCCCGGCGGCAGCGTGTCGCGCAGCGTCTCGAAGCCCATGTGGAAGCCCTCGCGCACGCCCGCCGCCGCGGCCCCGAGGATCACCCAGCCCATCAGCAGCAGCGCCGAGGCTTCCGCCCAGGCTGGCGTGTCGTTGAGGACGAAGCGGCCGAACACGCCCCAGGCGACCACCGCCGTCATTGCCACCATGGCGATGCCGGCGACGAGGATCGCCGCCCGCGTCAGGAGCTCGAAGGCCGAGGCGAGGCCGCGATGCAGCGACTGCATCCCGCTCACGCCGCGCGGATGCGGTCGACGAGCGCCTTCAGCTTGGCGTCGCGCACGAACTGGTCGTAGACGGGCTGCACGAGCTTGGCGAAGGCTGCCTTGTCGGCCTGCACCACCGTCGCACCGCCGGCCTCGACCTGCTTGCGGGCCTCCTCCTCCATCTTCACCCAGAGCGTGCGCATATGCGGCACGCTCTCCTTCGCCGCCTGGCGGATGATCTCCTGGTCGGGCCTGGCGATGCGGTCGAAGCTGCGCTTGCTCATCGCCACGATCTCGGGCGTCAGGCTGTGCTCGGTCAGCGCATATTGCTTCGCCACCTCGAAATGCCGGGCGGTGAGATAGGAGGGGAAATTATTCTCGGCGCCGTCGACGACGCCGGTCTGCAGGGCGGAATAGACCTCGCCATAGGGCAGCGGCGTCGCATTGGCGCCGAAGGCCCGCATCATCGCCACCCACATGTCGGATTGCTGGACGCGGATCTTGAGGCCCTTCATCTCCTCCGGGGTCCGCGCCGGCCGGCTGCGGGTGTAGAAGCTCCGCGCGCCGGCATCGTAGTAGCCGAGGGTGACGAGGCCATGCGGCAGGGTCGCCTTGCCGATATCCTCGCCGATCGGCCCGTCCATCACCTGCTGCATATGCGCGGTGTCGCGGAACAGGAAGGGCAGGCCGGCCACCAGCGTCTCCGGCACCAGGTTGTTCAGCGGCGCGGTGTTGACGCGGGTGATGTCGATGACGCCGAAGCGGGTCTGCTCCAGCGTGTCCTTCTCGTCGCCGAGCTGGCGGGAATGGAACATCTGGATCCGGATGCGCCCGCCGGTCCGCTCCTCGATGAGCTTGCCCATGTACTTCACGCCCTCGATGGTCGGGTAGCCATCGGGATGGACATCGGCGGCACGGAGGGTGACGCCCTGGGCCTGGGCACGGCCGCCGATCCAGGGGGCGGCAAGGGCAACGCCGAGCATGAGCCGGCGGCGGATGGTGACGCTCTCCATGGATCCCTCCTCCAGCGGGGCGATCTCCGCCGCCCGGCCTACTGCAATAGCAGATAGCAGTCTGCGCCCCGCCCGCGCGGGAAGTCAACGGCCCTGGCGGGCCGGCGCAAGGACGCCGTTGGTGGTGAGCGAGCGGAGGACGTGATGCCGCATCCGCGCCTCGGCCAGCGCCGGATCGCGGGCGCGGAGCGCGGCGAGGATGCCGGCATGCTCGCGCAGCGCCTTCGGCATGTCCTTCGGCGTGCTGCCGAGAGCGCGAAGCCGGCCGAGGTCGTCATAGGCCCTCAGCGCCTCGAGCGACTTCACCAGGAAGAGGTTGCCGGTCGCGCCCTGCAGGATGGCATGGAAGCGCTCGTTCAGCTCCGCCAGCGCCTCGGTGTCGGCGGCCGCCGTCGCGCTGCGCATCCCGCGGACGATCGTTGCAAGCTCCGCCAGGTCCTCGCCCGACATCCGCTCGGCCGCCAGCGCCGCCGCCACCCCCTCGAGCGCCGCGCGGATGCGGCCGAGCTCGGCCAGCCGCTCCGGCCCGATCTCGGCCACCACCGTGCCGCGCCGCGGCAGGGTGACGACCATGCCGTCCTGCTCCAGCCGCCGCAGCGCCTCCCGCACCGGCTGGGCGGAGATGCCCAGGGCATGGGCCATGCCGCGCTCGGAGATGCGGCTGCCCGGCCGCAGCGTGCCCTGGACGATGCCGTCGCGCAGGCGCCGGTAGGCGCGCTCGCCGAGCGAGAGCGTCTCCTCCTCGGCAAGCGGGACGACCGGGATGGGGCTGGCGGACATGGACAACTGCTATAGCAGCTGGCAGGGTGCGCCGGAAGTCATTGCCATCAGGGAAATGCCATGCCCCGCAAGCGGCCCGAGGAGTTGCGCAGCCACCGCTGGTTCGGGGTGGACGACCTCCGCGCCTTCGGCCACCGCTCCCGCCTGTTGCAGACCGGGCTGGCCGAGGGGGATTTCCGCGGTAAGCCGGTGATCGGCATCATCAACACCTGGTCCGACCTCAGCGTCTGCCATGCGCATTTCCGCACGCGGGCGGAGGAGGTAAAGCGCGGCGTGTGGCAGGCCGGCGGCTTCCCGGTGGAGCTGCCGGCGCATCCGGTGACGGAACAGTACCAGAAGCCGACGAGCATGCTCTATCGCAACTTCCTGGCGATGGAGACCGAGGAGCTGGCGCGCAGCCATCCCTGCGACGGGCTGGTACTGATGGGCGGCTGCGACAAGACGCCACCGGCGCTTGTGATGGGCGCGCTCTCCGCCGGCCTGCCCTGCATCTTCGTCCCCGCCGGGCCGATGCTGTCGGGCAACTGGCAGGGCAGGAAGCTCGGCAGCGGCAGCGATGTCTGGAAGTACAATGCCGAGCTGCGCGCCGGGAACATCACCCAGGCGCAGTGGAAGGACATGGAGAGCGGCATCGCCCGCAGCTTCGGCACCTGCATGACCGCGGGCACGGCCGCGACGATGATGCTGGCGGTGGAGGCGATGGGCCTCGCCCTCCCCGGCGCCTCCTCCATCCCGGCGGCGGATTCCGCCCATCCGCGCATGGCGACGGCGGCCGGGCGCCGCATCGTCGAGATGGTCTGGGAGGATGCGACGCCCTCCAGCCTCCTCACCCAGGCGAGCATCGACAATGCGGTGACGGCAACGATGGGCTTCGGCGGCTCGACCAATGCCATCCCGCACCTCATCGCCATGGCGCGGCGCGGCGGCTTCCAGCTCGACCTCGACCGGTTCGACGCCATCAGCCGGCGCACGCCGCTCATCGCCAATCTCCGGCCGAATGGCGACACCTGGCTGATGGAGGATTTCTACTATGCCGGCGGGGCACGGGCCTTCCTGGCCCGGCTCGCCGCTTACCTCGATCTCTCGGCGCGGACCGTCACCGGCGCGACGCTCGGCGAGAACCTCAAGGGCGCCGAGTGCTACAACGAGGACATCATCCGCCCCGTCGAGCGGCCGCTGCAGCCGGAAGGCGGCGTGGCCATCCTGCGCGGGTCGCTCGCCCCGCGCGGCGCCGTCATCAAGACCAGCGCGGCCGATCCCCGCCTGCTGCGCCATACCGGCAAGGCCGTGGTCTTCGAGGACTACAACGACATGAATGCCCGGCTGGACGACCCGGCGCTCGAGGTCACGCCGGACAGCGTGCTGGTGCTGCGCCAGGCCGGCCCCCAGGGCGGTCCCGGCATGCCGGAATGGGGGATGATGCCGATCCCCCGAAAGCTGCTGCAGCAGGGGGTGCGGGACATGGTCCGCCTCTCCGATGCGCGCATGTCCGGCACCAGCTACGGCACCTGCATCCTCCATGTCGCCCCCGAATCCCATGTCGGCGGGCCGCTGGCGCTGGTCCGCAGCGGCGACCTCATCCGCCTCGACGTGCCGGGCCGCAGCCTCGACCTGCTGGTGGAGCCGCCGGAGCTGGAGCGGCGCCGCGCCGCCTGGACGCCGCCGCCCCGCCGCTACACCCGAGGCTGGACCTCGCTCTACCTCGACCATGTCCGCCAGGCGGACGAAGGCTGCGACTTCGACTTCCTCGAACACGGCGCGCCGACGCCGGAGCCGGAAATTCACTGAAGCGTGTATCGATGTCTCAACGAGTGGTCGGTAGGGTCCCGTCAGCGAAAGGCAACATCCGTGGCTGACGACGAGAACGAAAGCGAAACCGAGTTCCATCTGCTCGAGGGTTGGATGCTGGGCGTCCTGCTCTTCCCGCTGGCGATGGAAGAGGTCGAACGGGTTCCCGCCGCCAACGACCGGGACTAATTCATAGCGGGCTTGCCGCGGCCGGTGATCCTGGCCAGCATCCCGCCCATGCAGCACATCGCCGATGCCGCGGCCGCCCTCGCCAGCGGCCGCATCTCCGCCGAGGCCCTGGTCGAGGCCGCGCTCGACCGCATCGCCGACCCGGGCGGCGAGGGCCGCCGGACCTTCACCGCCGTCCATGCCGCGGCCGCCCGCGCCGAGGCCCGCGCCATCGACGCGCTGCGTCGTGCCGGCCGTGCGCCGAGCCCCTGGGCCGGCATCCCCATCACGGTGAAGGACCTCTTCGACGAGCGCGGGCACCCGACCCCGGCCGGCTCCGTCGTGCTGAAGGACGCGCCTGCGGCGGCGCAGGACGCGCCGGTGGTGGCACGGCTCCGGCGGATGGGCTTCGTCGTCATCGGCCGGACCAACATGGTGGAGTTCGCCTTCTCCGGCCTCGGGGTGAACCCGCATCACGGCACGCCGCGCTCGCCCTGGGACCGGGCGACGGGGCGGCTGCCGGGCGGCTCCTCCTCCGGTGCCGGCGTGGCGGCGGCGGATCATATGGGCTTCGGCGGGCTGGGGACGGATACCGGCGGCTCCTGCCGCGTGCCGGCGGCGCTCTGCGGCGTGGTCGGCTACAAGCCGACGGCGCGGCGGGTGCCTATCGCGGGCGTGCTGCCGCTGTCTCCCTCGCTCGATTCGGTCGGGCCGCTGGCGCGGAGCGTCGCCTGCTGCCATCTGCTCGATGCCATCATCAGCGGCGGGGAGAACCCGCAGCCGCTGCAAGCACGACCGGTGGCCGGGCTTCGCCTCGGCCTGCCGCGGGGCACCTTCCTCACCGATGGATTGGACACAGTGGTGGGCAACGCCTTCCAGCGCGCCCTCGCCCGCCTCTCCGCCGCCGGAGTGCGGATCGAGATGGTCGACATCCCGGAGCTTGCCGAACTGCCGGCGGTGAATGCGACGGGCGGCTTCGCGGCCAGCGAGGCCTGGGCCTGGCACCGCGCCCTGATCGCCGAGAAGGCCAGCCAGTACGACCCGCGCATCCTCGCCCGCATCCGGCGCGGCGAGCGGATGGGCGCCGCCGACTATATCGACCTGGTCGCCGCCCGCGCCCGGCTCTCAGCCGCCATCGCCCGCCGCACCGCCGAGTTCGACGCGGTGGTGACGCTGACCTGCCCCATCATCCCCCCGGCGCTGGCCGAGGTGGAGCAGGAGGCGGAGTACAACCGCATCAACCTGCTGCTGCTGCGGAACACGGCGGTCGGTAATTTCCTCGACCGCTGCAGCATTAGCCTGCCGATCCATCGCCCTGGCGAGGCGCCGGTCGGGCTGATGCTGACCGGCGAGACCATGGCGGATGCGGCGCTGTTCCGCACCGCGGCGGCCGTGGAGGCAGCGCTCAGCGAAAAGCCCGCATGATCCGCGCCCAGTCCTCGATCGCCGCCTCCTGGCCGGGGACGATCTGGACGGTGAACTCGGTGTAGCCGGCATCCCTGAGGTCGCCGATGCGGCGCTTCAGCTCCGCCTCGGTCGCGGTGAAGCTGCTGATGCGGATCATCTCCGCGGTGACGAAGGGCCGCTCCTCGGGCTTGATGAACATTAGGTGCCCCCGGTGGTTCTGCAGCCAGGGCGCGTCTTTCGGCTCGAAACTCCGGGCGAGCGCCACATAGCCCTCGACGGCCGCGCGGCAGCTCTCCGGGACCGGGGTGATGTTGGGCAGGCCGGAGAGCACCTCATCCGCCGCCCGGTGCAGCAGCACGGCGGCACGCGGCCCGGCCTGGACCACGGCGCGGGCGCTGTCGGCTGGCTCGCCCTCCGCCAACACGCAGCCGAGGACGAAGGCCGTCGCCTGCAGGTCGCCCCCGGCCTGGCCAGCCGCCGCCCAGGCCTGCTGCATTTCTCCCAGCATGGCGACGGCGGCCGGGACGTCGGAGAAGAAGTTGATCCACCCCGCCCCGAGCCGCGCCGTCAGCGCCCGGGCGCGTGGCCCGGCGGCGGCGAGGTGGAGGCGCATCGGCGTCCTGGTGTCGATCAGGCCGAGATCGGGGTTGAGCAGCCGGATCTTCCGCCGCTGCCCCTCGATCTCCGCCTCCACCGTCTCCTCGGCGAGGAGGGCGAGCATCACCCGGACATACTCCTCGAACTCCTTGAGCCTCATCGCGCCGAGCCCCATCGCCCGCCGCCCGGTGAAGCCCGTGCCGAGGCCCATGTCGACCCGCCCAGGCGCCAGCTTGTTCAGCGAGGCGAAGGCATTGGCCGTGACCGGCGCGATGCGGTTGGAGGGGATCAGCACCCCGGTGCCGAGCCGGATGCGGCTGGTCTTCACCGCCGCCGCGCCCATGGCGACGAAGGGGTCGGCGCTCAGCATCTGCGTGTCGTAGAACCAGGCGGAGCGGAAGCCGAGCTCCTCCGCCCGCTGCGCCAGCAGCCAGCTTTCGGCGTCCGTCGCCATGGCGATGCCGAATTCCATGCGCCCGCTCCCCCCGCTGTTTCGGGCAGGGAAGCGCGGCGGCCGGGCGGGGGCAAGCTTCCCAGGCCTGCCGCTGCCGCTATGGTGGCGGCGTGATCGCCTTCCTCGCCCTCTGCCTGCCGATCTTCGCCGTCATCGGGGTCGGGTGGGCGGCGGCGTGGCGCGGGACGATCTCGCCCGCCATGGTCGATGCGGTCGGCCATTTCTCCTTCCACTTCGCCCTGCCGGCGCTGCTGCTGCGGCTGATGGCGGCCCAGCCGCTCGGCCGCAGCTTCGACCCGGGCTTCTTCCTCGGCTATCTCGGTGCCTGCCTGGCCGTCTTCGCCCTGGTGATGGCGGCCGCCCTGCCCTTCCGCCGCCGCGCCCCCGCGGCGGCGATCGGCGCGGCGGCGGCCATGGGCAATGTCGGCTATCTCGGCCCGCCGCTCTTGCTGCCGCTGCTCGGCGAGCGCGGGGCGGGGCCGATCGCCATGTCGATCATGTCCGAGGTGGCGGTGGTGCTGGCGCTCGGCTCGGTGCTGATGGCGCCGGGCGCGGGCTTCCGCACCCTCGGGCGCGTCGGGCGCATCCTCATCCGTAACCCGGTGCTGCTGGCGATCGGTGGCGGGGCGCTGCTCGGCGCGGCGGCCATCCCGCTGCCGGGCGCGGTGGAGCGCTTCCTCGGCTTCCTCGGCGGGGCGGCGGGGCCGACGGCGCTCTTCGCCCTCGGCGGCACCCTCGCCCGGCTGCGCATCGACCGGCGGCTGCTGGCGGTGGCGAGCGGGGCAGTGGCGGCGAAGCTGCTGCTCTACCCGCTGCTGGTCTGGCTGGTGCTGGGCCAGGCGCTGGGCCTCGCCCCGATCTGGGTGCAGTCCGGCGTGCTGCTCGCGGCGATGCCGACCGCGACCAACGCCTTCGTCCTCGCCCAGCGCAACCAGGCGGCGACGGAGGAGGTCTCGGCCGTCGTGCTCTTCTCGACGGTGATCGCCACCCTCGCCTTCCCGGCGACCGCTTGGCTGATGGCGCCGCCAGTGCCCGGGCCCTGACTACCGGATCGGCGGCGCGTACATCAGCCCGCCGCGGGTCCAGAGGTCGTTCAGCCCGCGCCGCAACCCGATCGGGCTGCCCATGCCGAGGTTGCGCTCGAAGATCTCGCCGTAATTCCCTGCCGCCTTGATCGCCCAGTAGGCCCAGCGCCGGTCCAGCCCCATCAGCGGCCCATGGTCGCCGACGAGGCCGAGCAGGCGGCGCACCTCCGGATTCTGGCTGTCGAGGAAACGGTCGATATTGGCCTGGGTGATGCCGAGCTCCTCCGCCGTCAGCAGGGCGAAGAAGGTCCAGCGGACGATGTCGAACCACTGGTCGTCGCCATGGCGAACCACCGGTGAATGCGGCTCCTTGCTGATGATCTCGGGGAGGATTACGTGCTCCTCCGGGTTCGGGAATGAGGCGCGCAGCCCGGCGAGCTGGCTCGCATCCGTGCTGTAGGCGTCGCACCGCCCGGCGAGGTAGCTGCGCCGCGCCTCGTCATTCTGCTCGAAGACGACGGGGCGGTAGTCGATCCGGTTGGTGCGCGCCCAGTCGGTGAGGTTGAGCTCGTTGGTGCTGCCGGCGACGACGCAGATGGAGGCGCCGCCCAGCTCCAGCGCCGATTTCAGCCCGAGCGAGGTCCGCAGCAGGAAGCCCTGGCCGTCAAAGAAGCTGACGCCGGTGAAGTTCAGCCCGTTCGCCGTGTCGCGCGACTGGGTCCAGGTGACGGTGCGGATCAGCACGTCGACCTGGCCCGATTGCAGCGCCGGCAGCCGCGCCGTGGTGGTCAGCGGCACCCAACGGATCTTGGCGGCATCGCCGAGCACCGCCCCGGCCAGCGCCCGGCAGAGGTCGTTGTCGAGGCCGCGATACTCGCCGCGGCTGTCGGGCAGGGAGAAGCCGGCGGCGCCCGTCGAGGTGCCGCAGACCAGGAGGTCCCGCTGCCGCACCGCGGACAGCGTCGGCCCGGCGCTCTGAGGCTGCGCCTCGGCGAGGAGAGGGGCAAGGCCGGCCAGCAGGGCGGCGGCGCGCAGCAGGGCTTTCATCCATCATCTCCCGGTGATGGCGGGCATGATGGGCAACGAATGGGCCCAAGGCTAGGCTTGGGCCCATAGCCATGCACCGACGCCATCTTCTTCTCGCCGCCGCCCTGCCCTTCCAGGTCACGGAGGGCGAGCACCTGCATCTCAGCGGCCGCGTCCTCGGCTGGACCATCCTGCGCGACCGCGCCCCCAGCCGCGAGGCGCCGGAGACGGGGATGGTGCTGATCCGCGTGCAGCGCCCGGTGCCGCCGGCGCGCCGCCCCGGCCATCTGGCAGCGATGCTGCGCGCCTTCCGCCCCTTCCACTTCGGCGCCCTCCCGGCGGAGGAGCGCGTGCAGCTTGCCGGCCTGCCCGGCGCCGCCATCGAGACCGAGGCCATGGGCATCGGCAGCCGGCAGGCGGTGATGGTCCGCGCCGTCTGCCTCTACGGGCAGGAGCGGAGCTTCCTGCTGATCGCCTCGGCGCCCGTGGCGGAATGGGCCGCGCTCCGGCCCGACATGCTGCGGGTGATGGAGGGTTTCCGCCCCGGCTGAGGGGGGCCCATTGCGTCTCCCGCCGGCAGGCGCAAGGCTGTCGGCCAAGGATCGGGAGAGAAACGCGGCGATGCTCAACACAAGGCGGGAATTCCTGGCGGCCTGCGGCGTGCTGGCCGGGGCCGGTGCGGCCCGGGCGCAGTCGGGGCCGGTGCTGCGGCTCGGCATCCTCGGTGATTTGTCCGGGCCCTATCGCGACCTCTCCGGCCTCGGCACAATGGCCTGCGTGCGCCAGGCGATCGCGGATGCCGGCCTGCCGGTCTCCGTCGAGGTGCTGCATGCCGACCACCAGCACAAGCCCGATGTCGGCGCCGCCATCGCCCGGCAGTGGTACGACCGCGACGGGGTGGATGCGATCCTTGAGGTGAACAACTCGGCCATCGCCCTCGCCGTCGCCGACCTGGCGCGGGAGAAGGACAAGGTCTTCCTCGCCACCGGCCCGGCGACCGCCGACCTGCACGGCCCGCGCTGCAGCCCGAACCACGTCCATTGGACCTACGACACCTGGATGCTGGCCCATGGCGCCGGCACCGCGGCGGTCCGCGCCGGGGGCGACAGCTGGTTCTTCCTCACCGCCGATTACGCCTTCGGCCACGCGCTGCAGCGCGACACGGCACGCGCCGTCGAGGCGGCCGGGGGCCGCGTGCTCGGCCAGTCGCGCTATCCCTTTCCGCAGACAGCCGACTACTCCTCCTTCCTCCTGCAGGCCCAGGCCTCGCGCGCCAAGGTGCTCGGCCTCGCCAATGCCGGGACGGACACCGTCAATTGCGTGAAGCAGGCGCATGAATTCGGCCTGACGCGACGGATGAAGCTGGTCGGTCTGCTCTGCCTGCTTGGCGATGTCCGCGCCATGGGGGCCGAGGCGGCGCAGGGCCTGCTGCTGACCGAGCCCTTCTATTGGGACCTCAACGACCGTACCCGCGCCTTCACCCGGCGAGTGCTGCCGAAGATGCCGACGAACATCTACCCGAGCACCAACCATGCCGGCGCCTATTCGGCCGTCATCCACTACCTGAAGGCCGCTGCCGACATGGGCCTAAAGGAGGCCAAGGCCTCCGGCCGTGCCGCCATCGAGCGCATGAAGGCGATGCCGACCGACGACGACTGCCTCGGCCCCGGCCGGGTGCGGGAGGACGGCCGCAAGATCCACCCTGTCTATCTCTTCGAGGTGAAGGCGCCCGCCGAGGTGCGGACCGAATGGGACCTCTACCGCCTCGCCGGCACCATCGAGGCGGAGCAGGCGATGCGGCCGCTCGCCGATGGCGGCTGCCCGCTGGTCCGCAGTTAGATGCCGGTGGCGGGGAGCACCGGGTCGATCCTCGGCCTCGACCATGTGGCGGTGGCGGTGCCCCGGCTCGATGCCGCGATCGCCACCTACGAGGTGCTGTTCGAGCAACCCGCCGCCACGCGTGGCGAGGGCTGGGCGCGCTTCGAGCTGGCCAATGCGGCGCTGGTGCTGACCGAGGGGCGGACGGGCCTTGCCTTCGCCGTGGCGGAGCCGGAGGGCGCCCTCCGCCTGCTTGAGCGCCGCGGCCTGCCCGCCATGCCGGAACGGCAAGAGGCGCCGATCCCGCTCGATCCCGCCGCCGCCCGTGGCCTGCACCTCATGCTGGCCGCGGCGCGGGCGGGCGGAGGCCTGGCCTCCGCCATCCGGCTCGACCACGCCGTCATCCGCAGCACCGACCCGGAGCGGACGCTCGCCCTGTTCGGCGGCCGGCTGGGGCTCGAGCTCCGGCTCGACCGCAGCAATCCGGATTGGGGAATGCGGCTGCTCTTCTTCCGCTGCGGCGAGCTGGTGATCGAGGTCTCGCACGCGCTGGCGGATGGGATCGGCGAGGGGCCGGACAGTCTCTGGGGCCTCACCTGGCGCGTGCCGGACGTCGGCGCATGCCATGCGCGGCTGGAGGCGGCGGGCCTCCCCGTCTCGCCGCTGCGGACGGGGCGGAAGCCGGGCACGCGCATCTTCACCCTCCGCGGCGATGCGGCGGGGCTGGCGACCGCCTTCATCGGGGCCTGAGGCCCGGGGGATTCCATCCCATCCGGCTTTGCCCTAGCCTCCGTCGCCTCACCGCGAGCATGAGGAAACGTCACATGGACCGCAGGGCCATCCTGGGCGGCATCGCCGTCGCGACGGCAGTCGGCGCCACGCAAGAGGCCGCCGCCCAGGATGGCGGCAAGACCTATGTGCTGGTGCATGGCGCCTATGGCGGCGGCTGGATCTGGCGCGATGTTGCCAACGGGCTGCGCCGCATGGGCCATGCCGTCATCACCCCGACCCAGACCGGCCTCGGCGACCGCAGCCACCTGATGGCACGGCAGATCACCGTGGAGACGCATATCCAGGACGTCGCCAATGCCATCGAGACGGAGGAGCTGCGCGACATCATCCTCGTCGGCCATTCCTACGGCGGCATGGCGGTGACCGGCGTCGCCGACCGCATGACGGACCGCATCCGCCACGTCGTCTATCTCGATGCGCTGATCCCGGAGGATGGCGACACCGCCTTCACCATCCTGCCCACCGGCATGGCGGACCAGCGCCGGCAGGTGGCGCGCGAGCAGGGCGGCGGCGTCTCGCTCCCCGTGCCGGGGCCCGACGCCTTCCCGATCCCGGCCGGGCCGGGCAAGGACTGGTTCCTGCGCCGGTTGCGGCCGCACCCGATCGGCACCTATGAGAGCCCGGTGGAGCTCATGAAGCCCGCCGGCGCCGGCCTGCCGGTGACCTATGTGGCCTATACCAACCCCGCCCTCGCCTCGATCGAGCCGAGCCGGCAGCGGGCGCGGGCCAAGCCGGGCTGGACCTACCGCGAGCTGCCCGTGCCGCACGACGTCGAGATCCCGACGCCTGAGAAGGTCGTCGAGCTGCTCGCCGGCATCGGCTAGGGCCCTAGACGCCCTCGGGCTCGAACCAGATGGTCGGGCTCACGAATTCCTCCTGCGCCGCGACGGTGAGCAGCTCGCGCGAGCCGGCTTCCATCGTCCGCCGCAGCAGCCCGTGGATGGAGGAGGCGGCGGCGGCCATCGCGCCCGCCGCCTCGCCGCGCAGCCGGTGGAAGAGGAAGAGCGCCGCGATCGCATCCCCGGCCCCGTTGAAGGCCTGGGCGAGCCGCGGGGTCCTGAGCCGCCAGAACCGCCCGCCCTCGCCCACCAGCAGGTCGACGGCATCCGCCGGCGTCTCCTCGGTGCGGAGGCTCGTCACCATGACGCAGCGCGGCCCGCGGGCCTGCAGCGCCGTGACTGCCGCCTTCGCCGCTGCCAGCGTGCGGACCGCGCCGCCGGTGAGCCATTCCAGCTCGAACTGGTTCGGCGTGGCGAGGTCGGCGAGCGGCAGGGCGCGGTCGCGCAGCAGCTCGGCGATGCCCGGGCGGACATAGACGCGGCCATCGTCGCCGATCACCGGGTCGCAGCAATAGAGTGCCGCCGGATTGGCCGCCTTCACCCGGCCGACCGCATCGAGCACCGCCTCCCCCGTCTCCGCATCGCCGATATAGCCGGAGAGCACGGCATCGCAGGCGGGGAGGACGCCGCGCTCCTCGATGCCCTGGACGCAGTCGCGGATCAGGCTCGCCGGGAAGACCGAGCCGCGGAACGCGCCATGCCCCGGATGGTTCGAGAACTGCACCGTGTTGATCGCCCAGACCTCCGCCCCCAGCCGCTGCAGCGGAAAGGCGGCGCTGGCATTGCCGACATGGCCATAGGCCACCCAGGACTGGATCGAAAGGATGTTCACACGAGGATGCTAGGCCATCCCCGGCAGCGCGGAAACCGCCCGCCGCCCCCTTCCCTCCCGCGCCGCGGCCCGGCATGCTCGCGCATCGAACCCGGGACACACCGGGCGTCCCTGGGAGAGGATCCGTCCGCCATGACCGAGGCCGTCACCCGCCGCACCGCCATGCTCGGCGCCGGCGCCACCGCCGGAAGCCTGCTCTTCGCTGGCCGCGGCGCGAAGGCGCAAGGCAAGCCGAGCGAGCTGCGGATCGGCATCACGACCTTCCTTTCCGGCTCGGCCAGCGTCTTCGGCGTGCCGGCGAAGCAGGCGGGGGAGCTGCTCTTCGAGGAGCTGAATAAGGCAGGCGGCATCGGCGGCGTGCCCGTGCGGCCGATCTTCGTCGACGAGGCGCCGGGGACGGACCACCTCGTCGGTGAATACCGCCGCCTCATCCAGAACGAGGGCGTGCAGCTCATCTTTGCCTCCATCTCCTCCGGCTCCTGCCTCGCCTGCACGCCGCTCTCGGACGAGATGAAGAAGACGACGATCCTCTGGGATTGCGGTACCCAGCGCATCTTCGAGGAAGGTCCGCACCCCTATGCCTTCCGCACCCAGGGCTACGGCACGCCGGAGGTGCTGGCGCCGCTGCTCTATCTCCTGAAGCACAAGCCGGACTTCCGGACGCTGGCGGTGATCAACCAGGATTACGCCTGGGGCCGCGACAGCTGGGAGCTGTGGAAGACGGCGATGGACGTCCTCAAGCCCGGCGTCCGGGTGGTGGCGGAGATGTTCCCCCGCTTCGGCGCCACCGACTACAGCACGGAGGTGACGCGGCTGCTCGCGGCGCGGCCCGACGTGATCCTCTCGACCAGTTGGGGCGGTGACCTCGTCACCCTCGTCCGGCAAGCCGCCGAGCGGCGGCTCTTCGACCGCTCGACCTTCGTGCTGCCGGTCAGCGAACCCTCCCTGCCAACCCTCGGCCGCACCATGCCGGCCGGGCATATCATCGGCACCCGCGGCGACCACTGGAACAACCACCCTTCGCCCAAGGACCCGGCGCGGCTGAAGCGCTTCGTCGATGCCTACCGGGCGAAGTACAACGAGTACCCGATCTATCCCTGCCACCACATGGCGCAGGCCATCTCGGCCACGCAGGCGGCCTATGCCAAGGCCATCGCGGCCAAGGGCGGCGGCTGGCCGAATGACCAGGAGCTGGCGGCGGCCTTCCGTGGCCTCACCTTCGACACGCCGACCTCCAGCATAGCGTTGCGCGAGGACGGCCAGGGGCTGGAGGACCAGATCGTCGGCCTCAGCAGCTTCAACCAGACCTATCCCTTCGCGGTGCCGAAGGACATGATCCTCTTCCCCGCCGCCATGGTCTCGACGCCGGTCGGGCAGAAGAGCGTCGACTGGCTGAAGACGCTGACGCCCGAATTCCTCGCCAAGATCCCGGCGCCGATCGCCGGGTGATGGGGGACTGGCTCGCCGAGAACAGCCTGCTCCTCGGCCTCGCGCTGCTGGATGGCCTCGCCAATGCGGCGCTGGTCTTCATGGTGGCCGTCGGACTGAACCTCGTCTTCGGCGTGCTGCGCATCGTCAACGTCGCCCATGGCAGCCTCTTCGCCATCGGCGCCTATACGGCGGCCTCGATCGGCCTGTTCTTCGCGGCGCAGGGCCTGCCCGCCTGGGCGGGCTATGCGGCGCTCGTGCTGGCGGCGGTTGCGGTCGGCGCCGTGCTCGGCCCGCTGATCGAGCGGCTGCTGCTGCGCCGCATCTACGGGCATGAAGATGTGCTGCAGCTCCTCGTCACCTTCGCCCTCTTCATGATCCTCGAGGATGTGCAGAAGCTGGTCTGGGGCGTGCAGCCGGTCTCGCAGGATGCGCCGCTGAAATTCCTCGGCACCGTCGACATCCCCTTCGGCGAGGATGTCATCCCCTTCACCGCCTACCAGCTCTTCGTCATCCCCGGGATCGCGCTGGCGACGCTGATCGGCCTCGCCTGGTTCCTGCGGCGGACGCTGACCGGCCGCGTCATCGTCGCGGTGACGACGGACAAGGAGGCGGCGACGGCCATGGGCATCGACGCCGCGCGGATCACCCTGCTGACCTTCAGCTTCGGCGCGGGGCTGGCGGCGCTCGGCGGGGCGCTCGCCTCGCCGACCACGGCGCTGGTGCCGGGCATCGGGGCGCAGACCATCGTGCTGTCCTTCGCCGTGGTGGCGACGGCCGGGCTCGGCCAGATCGAGGGCGCGGCGCTGACCGCGCTGCTGATCGGCCTCGGCCGCAGCATCGCCGTCTACTTCGCTCCGGAATTCGAGGTGGTGGTGCCCTATCTCATCATGGTGGCGGTGCTGCTGGTCCGGCCGCAGGGGCTTTTCGGCGTGATCGAGACAAGGCGGGTATGAGGCGCGAGAGCCTGCTCGCCGCGCTCGGCGCCGCTGGCCTCGTCGCCTGCGCCTGGGCGGTGCCCTGGCTGAAATTCGTCCTCACCATCGCGCTCGCCAAGGGCATCGCCGTGCTCGGCATCCTGCTGCTGCTGCGGGCGGGGCAGGTGAGCTTCGGCCATTCGATGTTCCTGGCGCTCGGGGCCTATGCCGTCGCCTTCCTCGCTCCCTCGGAGAACGAGGTGCTGCTGCTGCTGCCGGCGGCGGCGCTGATCGCAACCGTGGTCGGCCTCGTCATCGGCCTCTTCCTGGTGCGCTACCGCGACATCTTCTTCGGCATGCTGAACCTGGCCTTCGCCATGGTGCTCTACTCGCTGCTGGAGAAGCTCTATGCCCTCACCAAGGGGACGGACGGCATCCGCGTCGCCGCCCTCAGCTTCGCCGGCACGGAGCCGGAGCGCGGCACGCAGGAATGGATCGTCTTCGGCATCGCGCTCGGGCTTGCCATCCTCTTCGGGCTGCTGGTCCGGTCCTACCTCGCCTCGCCGATGGGGCGGGCGCTCGCGGGCATCAAGACGCGGGAGACGCGGCTGGAATTCATGGGCGTGCCGGCGCGCCGCGTCCTGCTCTTCGCCTATGTGCTCTCGGCCTTGATGGGCGGCGTGGGCGGCGCGCTCATCGCCATGACGACGCGCCACGTCACGCCGCAGATCGCCTACTGGACCTCCTCGGGCGAGCTGGTCTTCATCGCCATCCTCGGCGGGGCGGGGAGCGCGCTCGGCCCTTTCCTCGGCTCGGTGGCCTTCGAGCTGGTCCGGGTCTACGCCGCGGCGGCCGTCGCCGAGGCCTGGCAGATGATCCTCGGCGCGGTGCTGCTGCTCGTCATCCTCTTCGCCCCGGGCGGCGTCTGGGGCCTGCTGTCGCGGCGGTGGCGGACATGAGCGAGGTGCTTCTTTCCGCGAAGGGCCTCCGCCTCGCCTTCGGCGGCGTCAAGGCGGCGGACGGCATCGACCTCGATGTCCGGCATGGCGAGTTCCTTGCCATCATCGGGCCGAACGGCGCCGGCAAGACCACCTTCATCAACATGACGACCGGCTATCTCCGCCCCCAGGCCGGGCGGATCGAGTTCGACGGCAGGCCGATCCTCGGCCTCTCGCCGCGTGCCATCGTCAAGCGCGGCGTCGGCCGCAGCTTCCAGCTGCCCCAGCTCTTCTCCGAGCATACGGTGCTCGAGAATGCTGCACTCGCCATCGCCGCGCGGCGGGGGATCTGGTCCCCCCTCACTCCTCTGCTCCGCCCGCGCTGGCGCGACGAGGCGATGGACCTGCTGGACCGCTTCGGCCTCCGCGCCGTGGCCTCGTCCCGGGCCGATGCGCTGAACGAGGGCGCCCGCAAGCTGGCCGACATCGCCATGGCCGTCGCGCTCGAGCCGAGCCTGCTGCTGATGGACGAGCCCACCAGTGGCGTCGCCGCGGCCGAGAAGATGGCGATCGTCGAGACGCTGGTCCGGGTGCTGCGCAGCACCGGCGTCACCGCCGTCTTCGTCGAGCACGACATGGACGTGGTCGCCCGCTTCGCCGACCGCGTGGCGGTGTGGAGCCAGGGCCGCATCGCCGCCCTCGGCCCGCCCGGCGAGGTGCTGGCGGACCCGAAGGTGCGGCGCGAGGTGATCGGGATCGCGGCCGATGCTTGAGCTTTCCGGCGTCTCCGCCGACATCGCCGGCATCCCCGTCCTGCGCGGCGTCTCGCTGGCGGTCCCGCCCGGCGGCCGCGTGGCGCTGATCGGCCGCAACGGTGCCGGCAAGACGACGACCCTTCGCACCCTGATGGGCCTGGTGCCCGCCCGCGCAGGCCGCATCGCCATCGATGGGCAGGAGGTGACCGCGGTGCCGGCCCATCACCGCGCCCGCCTCGGCATCGGCTATGCGCCGGAGGAGCGGCGGCTCTTCGGCAGTTTCTCGGTGCGGGAGAACATGCTGCTGCCGGCCCAGGTGCTCCGCCTGCCCGCGGCCGAGACGGCGCGGCGGCTGGAGGCGGTCTTCACCCTCCTGCCGGAACTGCGCGACCTCGCGCCGCGCCGCGCCGCGGGCCTCTCGGGCGGCCAGGGGAAGATGGTGGCGCTCGGCCGGGCGCTGATGGTCGGCACCCGGGCGGTGCTGCTGGACGAGCCCTTCCAGGGCCTCGCCCCGGCGCTTGCCCTCCGCTACGCCGAGGCGCTGGCCCGGCTGCGCCAGGCCCTGCCCGATGTCGCCATCCTCATCACCGAGAGCAATCCGGAGCTGCTGCGGTCCCTCGTACAGGCGACCTTTGTGATCGAGCGCGGGGAAATGGCGCCGGCATGAGGCCCTCCCCATATACTGCCCCATGGTCCTGAAACACGCGGCCCTGGCGCTGTCGCTGCTGGTCGGCCTGGCGGGATGCGCCAGCCGGAGCACCACCTCCCTGCCCAATCCCGAGGTCGTTGCCGCGCATGAATGGGAGCACGGGCCGCCCTGGGGCCCGGAGCAGCTTCCCTGGGTGTCGCCGCCGGAGACCTATGCCTATTACGACCCCTATCCCTGGGCCTGGGGTGGCCCCGCGGTCGGCCTTGGGATCGGCATCCGCCGCGGCTACTGGTGGGGCGGCCATCGGGGCCACTACCGCGGGGGGCATTTCGGCCGTGGCGGCTTCCACCGGGGTTTCCCTGGAGGCTTCCATGGCGGCGGACATTTCCGCGGCGGGCGGCATGGGCGGCGATGAGGTTGCGCCGTCCCTCGCCTTCCCTTATACGCCCCGCTTCCCGCGGCCGGTCGGTATCGGCTGCGCCCCCTTCCGCGAGCGCGCCATGAAGCCCGATATCCATCCCGACTACCACGACATCACCATCGTCATGACCGATGGGACCACCTATACGACGCGGTCCTGCTACGGGAAGGAAGGCGATACCATCCGCCTCGACATCGATCCGAAGTCGCACCCGGCCTGGACCGGCGTGCAGCGCGTGATGGATACCGGCGGCCAAGTCGCCAAGTTCAACAAGAAATTCGCCGGCATCGGCGCCCGCAAGAAGTAGTCCGCGCCGCTTCGGGACCTGCGCTTTCCGGCAACGCTGCCCCCTTGAACGGGGGGGCGGCGTTTGCTAATTTCAGCGTTGTCAGGGGCGCCCGAATGGGGCTTCTGGCGCGGTTCACCGCCATCCGCGGCGCCCGGACGGGGCCGATGGGGGCAGGAGCCGCCGGCTCAACCAGGACCTTGCTTCCCTCAAGGAGGTTCCGCGTATGAACACCCTCGATTTCGCCCCGCTGCTCCGCACCGCCATCGGCTTCGACCGGCTGGCCCGCACGCTCGAGACCGCGCGTGCCTCGCAGGATCCGCAGGGCTATCCCCCGTACAACATCGAGAAGCTCGGTGAGGACAGCTACGTCCTGACCATGGCCGTCGCCGGCTTCGGCCCGGACGACCTCGAGATCGTGGCACGGGACAATGTGCTGACCGTCGCCGGCCGCGCCCCGCAGGCCGAGGAAGGCCGCAGCTACCTGCATCGCGGCATCGCCGGCCGCGCCTTCGAGCGCCGCTTCGCACTGGCCGACCATATCGTGGTCGATGGCGCGAATCTCGAGCATGGCCTGCTCCAGCTCTCGCTGAAGCGCGTGGTGCCCGAGGCGCTGAAGCCCCGCCGCATCCCGGTGCAGCCCGGCCGCCCGGTGATCACGAACGAGGGCAGCCAGGATCAGGCGCCGCAGGCCCAGGCTGCCTAACTCAGGCAGACAGGCTCTGACCGGCCGGCGGGGGCGACCCCGCCGGCTTTTTTGCTACTCAGGCTTCCTAAAGAAGGCATCCGCCGCGCTGCGATGCGCCTGCCGCGCCGCGATGGCGGCCTCCGCCCTGGCGATCTCGGCCTGCAATTCGGCGATGTAGCGTTGCAGCTCCGCCACATCCCAGCGGTCCAGCACCGCCGGGGCGAAGCGCCTGGCGGCGGGGCGGGGGGTTTCCTCCTCGATCATGCGGCACCTCATGTTACCGGCGGGCTTTGACCCCGCCCGATGCCGCCTCTATATGCCACGCCAAGCCGCAGTGAAGGGCCCCGCCCCGACGGCACTGCTCTGATAGGTTCGTTCCATGACCCAGCCGCTGATGCCGAAGGCCACCGCCGTGTGGCTGATCGACAAGACCTCCCTGACCTTCGAACAGGTCGCCGATTTCGTGGGCATGCATCCGCTGGAAGTTCAGGCGATCGCCGATGGCGAGGTCGCCCAGGGCATCATCGGCTACGACCCGGTGTTGAACGGCCAGCTCAGCCGCGAGGAGATTGCCCGTTGCGAGGCCGATCCCGCGCTCCGGCTTCAGATCCAGTCCTCCAGCCTCCCGGTGCCGAAGGCCCGCGGCAAGGGTGCCCGCTACACCCCGGTATCCAAGCGCAACGACCGGCCGGACGGCATCGCCTGGCTGATCCGGCATCATCCCCAGCTCTCCGATACCGCCATCGGCAAGCTGCTCGGCACCACCAAGGACACCATCGCCAAGGTGCGCGACCGGACGCATTGGAACAGCGCCAACATCAAGCCGCGGGACCCGGTGATCCTCGGCCTCTGCACCCAGTCGGACCTGAATGCCGCGCTGATCGCCGCCGGCGAGCGCCCGGGCGCAGTGCCGCCCCCGCTGGCGGACACCGCCGAGGATTCGGCGGCCTGAGGCGGCGCGGCCGGCGCGATCCGGCCGCGCCCAGGGCGGCCTAGTTGGTCCGTCGCAGCTTCTCGATCTCTTCCTTCAACCGCAGCTTCTCCCGCTTGAGCCGCGCCAGCTCCAGCTCATCCGGTCGGGGCCGGGCGCCCTGAGCGCCGATCTCCCGCTCCAGGATGGCATGCTTGTCTTCGAGGGACCGGAGCCGTGGCGAAGTCATCATGCGGACATCTCCTTTTCCGTCCTGTGCCGCGCCGGAGCGCAGCAGCGACGTATCGCCCGCTGTTGCGCCCGCGCCAGGGCATGGTAATGGCCTCCGCGCCCGGATTGCACCTTTTCCTTCACCGTCCAGCCACGAGCCTGCACGCCGATGCTCGATGACCGAGAGAGCCTGTTGCGACGCCTGCACGAGATGCGCAGCGAGCATCGCGACCTCGACACAGTCATCGCCCGGTTGTCGGACAGCCTGACGGACCAGCTCCAGGTCCAGCGCCTCAAGAAGCGCAAGCTGAAGCTGAAGGACGAGATCGCCTGGCTGGAAAGCCGGCTGCTGCCCGATATCAGCGCATGAGCGCCTCCCTTGGTCCCCTGGTCGGCGTCATCATGGGCAGCCGCTCCGATTGGGAGACGATGCGCCATGCCGCCGAGGTGCTGGAGAAGCTCGGCATCCCGCACGAGACGCGGGTCGTCTCCGCCCATCGCACGCCGGAGCGCCTGCACGGCTACGCCACCGAGGCGCGCGGGCGGGGGCTCAAGGTGATCATCGCCGGGGCCGGCGGGGCGGCGCACCTGCCGGGCATGGCAGCGGCGATGACGCCCCTGCCCGTGCTCGGCGTTCCGGTGGAAAGCCACAGTTTGAAGGGCATGGACAGCCTCCTCTCCATCGTCCAGATGCCGGGCGGCATCCCGGTCGGGACGCTCGCCATCGGCCGCGCGGGCGCCATCAATGCCGGTCTGATGGCCGCCGCCATCCTCGCCCTCTCCGACCCGGACCTCGCCGGCCGGCTCGATGCCTGGCGCGCGGCGCAGACCGAGGGCGTTCCGGAGGAGCCGGCATGAGCGCGCCGCTGTCCCCCGGCAGCACCATCGGCATCCTCGGCGGCGGCCAGCTCGGGCGGATGTCGGCCATGGCGGCCGCACGGCTCGGCTATCGCTGCCATGTCTATGCGCCCGAGGCGGAGAGCCCTGGGATGCAGGTGGCTGCCGCCGCCACGATCGCCCCCTATGAGGATGCGGCCGCCCTCGCGCGTTTCGCCGCCGCGGTCGATGTCGTCACCTTCGAGTTCGAGAACGTCCCGGCCGGGACCCTGGCCGCCCTCGCCCCCCTCGCCCCCTGCCGGCCCGGCGTCGAGGTCCTGCGCATCTGCCAGGACCGGCTCGCTGAGAAGGCCTTCCTCGAGCGCGCCGGCGTCCCCGTCGCGCCCTGGCGCGCGGTGGAGGACGAGGCGGGGCTCGCCGCCGCCATCGCCGGGATCGGCCTGCCCGCGGTGCTGAAGACCACCCGGCTGGGCTATGACGGCCGTGGCCAGGCGGTGATCCGCCGGCCGGAGGACGCCGCTGCCGCCTTCGCCCGGCTGGCGCCGAAGCCGCTGATCCTCGAGGCCTTCGTTCCCTTCGTCGCCGAGGTCTCGGCCATCGCCGCCCGCGGCGCGGATGGCGCGATGGCGGTCTATGACGCCGTCGAGAATCGGCACCGCGACCACATCCTCGACCTCAGCTTCGCTCCCGCCCGTCTTGCCATCGCCGACGCGGCGCGGGGCCATGCCCTGCGCGTGGCCGAGTCGCTCGGGCTGGTGGGGGTGCTGGCGCTGGAGCTGTTCGTGCTGCCGGACGGCCGCCTGCTCGGCAACGAGATCGCCCCGCGGCCGCATAATTCCGGGCACTGGACCATGGATGGCTGCGCCGCGAGCCAGTTCGAGCAGCATGTGCGGGCCGTTGCCGGCCTGCCGCTCGCATCGCCCGCACGGCATCACGATGTCGTCATGAAAAACCTGGTCGGCCCAGACGGCCTGGCACGCTGGCCCGGCCTGCTGCGGAATCCCGAGGTCGTGCCGCACTGGTACGGCAAGTCCGAGGCTCGTCCGGGCCGGAAATTGGGCCATGCCAACAGGTTGCTGCCACTCGGCAGCCTTTCCACCTTGGAGGATTCCACGGCTCTTCTGGGGCTGTGATGTATTTGCCATCCCCGGCTGTTGCGTCCCTGCCACATCGATCCGGAATTGGTCCGGGACCCGATGCAGGTTCGGGCTGGTGGTGCTAGGTTCCTCAAACGCAGCGCTGGCGCCGCCTCAACTCCGCGGTAGGCGTCGCGACGCAAGCGTTTTGTGAATCGAGGAGAGATTTCGATGACCCTCAGGAAGGCCCTCCTGGCCGCGACGGTGCTGGCGCTGCCGGTTGCCGCGCAGGCGCAGCCGGTTTCCGGGCTCTATATCGGGGCCGGCGGTGGTCTGAACTTCCACCAGGTGTCGGACAACAACGGCTTCAAGACGAAGTTCGACGATGTCGGCGCGGTTGGCCTCGTGGCCATCGGCTGGGGCTTCGGCAACGGCCTCCGTGCCGAGCTCGAAGGCAGCTACCGCAGCAACGACATCCGCCGCATCTCCGGCGGTGGGCTGGTCGGCACCAGCGGCTACCTGCGCAACTACGCCGCGATGGCGAACGTCGTCTATGACTTCAACCTCGGCCTGCCGGTGACGCCGTATCTCGGCGTGGGCGTCGGCTATGGCTGGGTGGATGTCGACAAGGCGAACCTCGCCGGCCCGGGCGGCAGCCGCTACCGGATCGAGGACACGGACGGCCGCTTCGCCTATCAGGGCATCGCCGGCGCCGCCTTCGCCCTGCCGGTTCCGGGCCTCGCCCTCACCGCCGAGTACCGCTTCTACGGCACGCTGGAGCCGTCGCTGAACGTCGACCGCACCACGGTCGTCGGCCCGGCCGTCGGCAACTACAAGCCGACCAACTACAACCACAGTGCGCTGATCGGCATCCGCTACGCCTTCAACGCGCCGGTTGCCCCGCCGCCGGTCGTGGCCGCCCCGCCGGTTGCCCCGGCGCCGACGGTCGCCCGCACCTACCTGGTCTTCTTCGACTGGGATCGTGCGGACCTGACCGACCGCGCCCGGCAGATCATTTCCGAGGCCGCCGGCGCCGCCCGCAGCGTGCAGTCCACCCGCATCGAAGTGGCCGGCCATGCCGACCGTTCGGGCACCCCGCAGTACAACCAGCGCCTGTCGCAGCGCCGCGCCGATGCGGTCGCGGCCGAGCTGGTTCGCCAGGGCGTGAGCCGCAACGAGATCATGGTCACCGCCTTCGGCGAGAGCCGCCCGCTGGTCCCGACCGCGGATGGCGTGCGCGAGCCGCAGAACCGCCGCGTCGAGATCGTGCTGCGCTAAGCGGCACCTTCTCCACCGGAGACAGGAAGGGGCGCCCTCGGGCGCCCCTTTTTCGTTCATCTTGATTGGATTGTACGCTAGCGCGCAAGACGACCTTGTTTCTGGTATCCGCGCGCAACCAGATTGTGCCTTCTGTGCCACATCTGTGCTGGTCGCGTTTTCGGCACTGAACCATCCCCCAAATATTTTCTTCAAGCGAGGGAACGCACCCCGCGTCCGAACCGATGGCCGGTCCCCGACGGGGTGTGTCTCTTGCGTGGAGCGCATACTGATGAGTCTAAAAAGGGCACTGCTGGCCACCGCCCTGGTATCGGCGCCCCTGCTGGCCTCGCTTGGCACGGCGAGCGCCCAGCCGGTGAGCGGCCTATACATTGGCGTCGGCGCCGGCGCTAACTGGGTAAGCAACCCTGAGCGCTTCGAACCAGCTTCCGAGGGCATTGTTCTCGGCGGCACGCGGAACACTGTTGGCAAGGCTAATTTCAACACCGGATGGGCCGGCGTCCTCAGCCTGGGTTGGGGTTTCGGCAACGGGTTTCGGGCCGAGATCGAAGGCAATTACCGCGAGAACGAGGTTGACAGCCTCCGCGGCTTCGGCCTCGCGCCCCTCGCTCGGACCGGCGGCTTCCAGCGCTCCTATGGCGTGATGGCGAACGTCTTCTACGACTTCGACTTCGCCAATTTTGGCCTCGGACAGAGCATCGTCCAGCCCTATATCGGTATCGGTGCCGGCTATGCCCTGACCGAGTACCACAACATCCGCGGAGTCAGCGCCGGAACTGGCCTGGTACTGCACGCGGACGATGCGCAGAGCATCGGGGATGGCAGCTTCGCCTTCCAGGGCATCTTCGGCCTTGCCACGCCCTTGACTTGGCTCGGCGTTACCGGCCTGACCCTGACCGCCGAGTACCGCTTCTTCGGCTTGTTGGAAAGCGAGGTGAAGGGCTCGATTCGGGACGGGGCGAACCGCATCCTGGCGAGCACCAGGCTGGAGACGGACAAGTACAATCACTCGGTCATGCTCGGCCTGCGCTACGCGCTGTTCCAGCCGCCGCCGGCCCCGCCGCCGGTCGTCTCCGCTCCGCCGCAGGCAGCGCAGGCCCCGGCCCCGGCGCGGACCTATCTGGTGTTCTTCGACTGGGATCGGGCGGACCTCACCACCCGCGCCCGCGAGATCATCAGCGAGGCGGCGCAGAACTCCCGCCGCGTGCAGGCGACGCGCATCGAGGTGGCCGGCCATGCCGACCGCTCCGGCACGCCGCAGTACAACCAGCGCCTGTCGCAGCGCCGCGCCGATGCGGTCGCGGCCGAGCTGGTGGCGCAGGGCGTCAGCCGCAACGACATCAGCGTGACGGCCTTCGGCGAGAGCCGCCCGCTGGTCCCGACCGCGGATGGCGTGCGCGAGCCGCAGAACCGCCGCGTCGAGATCGTGCTGCGCTGAGCGGCACCTTCCCTACCGGAGACAGGAAGGGGCGCCTTCGGGCGCCCCTTTTCTTTTTCGCCTAAAGGAAATCCTGCAGCATGGCGACGAGCGGCTTGTCCGCCGGCGGCATGGCATAGCCGCCCATCTTCTGCGGCTTCACCCAGGCCAGCGCCTGCCCCTCCACCGGCCGCACCGCCCCGCCCCACTTCCGGCAGAGGTAGAGCGGCATCATCAGGTGGAAGGCCTCGTAGCCATGCGAGGCGAAGGTGAAGGGCGCGAGGCAGCTCTCGCTGACATCGATGTCGAGCTCCTCCTTCAGCTCGCGGATCAGCGCGGCCTCGGGGCTCTCGCCCGGCTTCACCTTGCCGCCCGGGAATTCCCAAAGTCCGGCGAGCGGCTTGCCCTCCGGCCTCCGCGCCAGCAGCACCCGGCCATCCGGGTCGACAAGGGCAACGGCAGCGACGAGCAGCACCGGCTTCTCCGCCCGCGGCGGCTCCTCGGGCGGGGCCAGCAGCACCTCACGCTCCGCCCGGAAGAGCAGCACCGGCATCGGCCCACCGCGGGAGACGAAGGTCTGCATCGCCTCCCCAGCCGGCCGCAGCCCGACCCGCTGCAGGACGGCCGCCGAGCGCGGATTGTCCCTCAGCACGCTGGCATGGATGGATTGCAGCCCCTGCGTCCCCAGCGCCCAGCGGCAGAGCGCCGCGGCCGCCTCAGGTGCCACGCCATGCCCCCAGAATTTCCGCCCGACCCAGTAGCCGAGCTCCGCCCCCTTGCGGTCCGCATCAAGGGTGAGGGCGACGCAGCCGACTAGCCGCTCCACCTTGTCATCCTCTTCGCCGGTGATCGCCAGGTGCCAGGCCTCGCCGGCCTCGATCTGGGTCCAGGTGGAGCGGATCCACTCCTCGGCCCGCGCCAGCTCGTAGGGGTAGCGCACGCGGGCGAGGTTCTTCGCCACCTCCCAGTCATTGACCAGGCGGTGCAGCGCCGTCGCATCCTCGAGGCGAAGCGGGCGCAGGGTCAGCCGCTCCGTGCGCAGCGGCGGGAATGCGGGCGGCGATGTCACGATGGCAGCGGACCCCGGTGGCGGTTGCGGCGAAAGGCTTCGGCCAGGAGCGCCACGAAAGGGCGGGTGGTGGAGCTGAGCGGGATCGAACCGCTGACCTCGTCATTGCGAACGACGCGCTCTCCCAACTGAGCTACAGCCCCGAACCAGTCCCGCGGGCTTGGGGTCCCGCAGGGCGCGCTAGATGCCCCCGCACGGCCCTTGAGTCAAGCCCGCTTGTCCCAGGCTGGCCCCGTCATTAGGTTGCGGCCGCGTTCCTGCGGCTTCGCCCGAAATCAAGGTCATCGGCATGTTCCTGGATGTGGTGTTCTACCTGGCCGGCGCGGTGCTGGACCTGTTGTGGTGGGCGGTGATGCTCGCCGTCGTCGTGCAGTTGCTGGTCAATTTCGGCGTGCTCGACACGCGCAACCGCATCGTCTGGACAATTGCCGATTTCCTCTACCGGGTGACGGAGCCGCTCTTCGGCCGGGTGCGGCGCGTGCTGCCGAGCTTCGGCGCCGTCGACCTCTCGCCGCTGGTGGTGCTGCTGCTGATCACCGCCTGTCAGATGCTGCTCGGCGCCGTTCGCCGCTCGCTCTTCCTGAACGGGATGTATTTCTGACCGGAGCGCGGCGGGTGGGGGATCGGGCATGACGGCACGGATCATCGACGGCAAGGCGGTCGCGGAGCGGCTGCGCGCCGGCCTCGCCGAGCGCATCGCGGGGCTGCCCTTCCGCCCGGGGCTGCGCGTCGTCCGCGTCGGCGGCGACCCGGCGAGCGGCGTCTATGTCCGCAACAAGGATCGCGCCGCGCTTGCCGCCGGCTTCGACAGCGCCACCATCCACCTGCCCGCCGAGGCCAGCGAGTCGGATCTGCTCGCCCTCGTCGCCCGGCTGAACGCCGACCCGGCGGTGGACGGCATCCTCGTGCAGCTGCCCCTGCCGCCGCAGATCAGGGCCGATGCGGTCATCGCCTCGGTCGATCCGGCGAAGGATGTGGACGGCTTCCACCCGGTGAATGCCGGGCGCCTTGCCAGCCGCCAGCCCGGCCTCGTCCCCTGCACGCCGAAGGGGGTGATGCATCTGCTGCGCGAGGCGGGCGCGAGCCTGCCCGGCGCCCGCGCCGTGGTGCTCGGCCGCAGCCAGATCGTCGGCCGGCCGATGCTGCAGCTGCTGCTCGCCGCGGACTGCACCGTCACCGTCGTTCATTCCCGCACCCGGGACCTGCCGGGCGAGTGCCGGCGGGCGGAGATCCTGGTCGCCGCCGTCGGCCAAGCGGAGATGGTCCGCGGCGACTGGGTGGCGGAGGGCGCGACCGTCATCGATGTCGGCATCAATCGCGGCGCCAATGGCAAGTTGGTCGGCGATGTCGCCTTCGCCGAGGCTCTGCCGCGGGCCGCGGCCATCACCCCGGTGCCGGGCGGCGTCGGGCCGATGACCATCGCCTGCCTGCTCGAGAACACGCTGGAGGCGGCGCTGGCCCGGCGGAGCCTGCCCGCGGAGTAGCTGCCGTGGCGGGTTTCGGCCTCGGCCTGCTCTTCGTCCTGATTTGGGCCTCCGCCTTCACCGCCATCAAGGGCCTGGTGCCGGAATGGCCGCCGCTCTGGGCGCTGGCGATCCGCTTCTGCCTGGTGGCGCTGCTGCTCGGCGGTGTGCTGGCCGTGCGCGGGCTGCGCTGGCCCGGCCGGCGCGACGGGGCGCGGCTTGGGGCAATGGGGCTCTTCGGCTCCGCCGGCTACCTGGCCGGGGCCTGGCTCGCCTCGCTCACGCTGCCCTCCGGCCTGGTCGCGCTGCTCTCCTCCACTGCGCCGCTTTTCGTGGCACTCGGCGAGGTGGTCTTCCTCGGCCGCCGGGTGCAGGCGCTGGCCTGGGCGGGGCTTGGCCTCGGCTGGCTTGGCGTTGCCGTGCTCGGGGTGGGCCGGGGGGCGGTGGGGTTCGAGCTGCATGGCGTGCTGCTGGCGCTCGGCGGGGCGCTGAGCCAGGCGGCGGGGATCCTGGTCTTCGCCCCGGCGCGAGGGCGGGTCGATGCCTGGACGGCGAATGCCACTCAGGCGGCGGTCGCGGCGCTGGCGCTGATCCTGCTCGCCAGCCTGGTTGAGACCCGCCTGCCCGGCACCCCCAGCCCGATCGCGATCTTCTCCCTCGCTTATGGCGTGCTGGTGGTCGGCATCGGCGGCTATGCGCTCTACTTCACCATGCTGCGGCGCCTGCCGCCGGCGACGGCCGCGGCGCTGCAATTGCTGGCCCCGCCGGTCGCCGCGCTGCTCGGCTGGGGGCTGCTCGGCGAGGTGCTGGGCTGGACCGACGTGGCGGGCGGGCTGGTGACGCTGTCGGGCCTCGCCCTGCTGTTCCGCGCCCGTGCCCAATGAGCCTCCGTGGTTGACCGGCCAGGGAGTCCCGTCTATATGCCCTGCCTCCCGGCGGCGCCCTGGCTCCGCCGGCGGCCTCTTTTGGCCGATCCCAAAACCGAACCCTTGCCCGGGGCAGCGCCGACCCCGGCCCGTGATCCTGGCGCGACCAGTTGAGGCCGCACGATGACCTTCGCAGTGATCCGCACCGGCGGAAAGCAGTACCGGGTGACGCCGAATGCCGTGCTCACCGTCGAGAAGCTCGAGGCCGAGCCCGGCGCCACCGTCACCTTCCATGACGTGCTGGCCATCGGCGGCGAGGCCGGCCTGACCCTCGGTGCGCCCACCGTCCCCGGCGCCAGCGTCACAGCGACGGTCGAGAAGCACGCCCGCGGTGAGAAGGTGATTATCCTGAAGAAGCGCCGCCGGCAGAACAGCCGCCGCAAGCGGGGCCATCGCCAGGACCTGACGGTCCTCCGCATCGCCGACATCGCCGCGGCCTGAAGACAGAGGATAATTCTCCATGGCACATAAGAAGGCAGGCGGCTCCTCCCGCAACGGGCGCGACAGCGCCGGCAAGCGCCTCGGCGTGAAGCTGTTCGGCGGGCAGGTCGTCCGCGCCGGCAACATCATCGTCACCCAGCGCGGCACCAAGATGCTGCCGGGCCGCAATGTCGGCGTCGGCCGCACCCACTCGCTGCATGCGATGGTCGACGGCACGGTGAAGTTCGAGCGCAAGGCCGAGGGCCGCGTGCATGTGTCCGTGTTGCCGGCAGCCCAGGCGGCCGAATAAGCCTCACCGAAAGCGGTGACGCGAAGGGGGCCGCGAGGCCCCCTTTTTCGTTTTCAGGGTCCGATACCCCATGAAGTTCCTCGACGAAGCCAAGGTCTGGGTGAAGGCCGGCGACGGCGGCGACGGCGTCATCGCCTTCCGCCGCGAGAAATACATCGAATTCGGCGGGCCCGACGGCGGCAATGGCGGCCGCGGCGGCGATGTCGTGATCGAGGCGGTGGACGGCCTCAACACGCTGATCGACTACCGCTACGCCCAGCATTTCAAGGCGCGCAAGGGCGGCAACGGCGCCGGCCAGGACCGCAGCGGCGCGGGCAGCGAGGATGTGGTGCTCAAGGTCCCCCTCGGCACCCAGATCCTCGCCGAGGACAAGGAGACGCTGCTCGCCGACCTCGACACGCCCGGCGCCCGTGTGGTGATCGCCCGCGGCGGCGATGGCGGCCATGGCAATGCCCATTACAAGACCAGCACGAACCGCGCCCCACGCCGAGCCGACAAGGGCTGGCCGGGCGAGGAGAAGTGGCTTTGGCTGCGCCTCAAGCTGATCGCCGATGCCGGGCTGGTGGGCCTGCCGAATGCCGGCAAGTCGACCTTCCTTGCCGCTGTCAGTGCCGCCCGGCCGAAGATCGCCGACTACCCCTTCACCACCCTACACCCGCAGCTTGGCGTCGTTCGCCTCAACGCCTCGGAGGAGTTCGTCCTCGCCGACATCCCCGGGCTGATCGAGGGCGCGCATGAGGGCGCTGGCCTTGGCGACCGCTTCCTCGGCCATGTCGAGCGCTGCGCCGTGCTGCTGCACCTGGTCGATGGCAGCCAGCCGGACCCGGCCGGCGCCTGGCGCACCGTTCGGGAGGAGCTGGAGGGCTATGGCCACGGCCTCGCCGAGAAGCCGGAGCTGGTCGCCCTCAACAAGCTGGATGCGATGACGCCCCAGGCGCGGACAAGCCGGCTGAAGGCGCTGGAGCGCGCTGTCGGCCGCCCGGTGCTGCTGCTGTCCGGCGCGACGCGGGAGGGCGTGCCGGAGGCACTGCGGGCGCTGGCCGATGTCATCGCCAAGAAGCGGGCGGCGGAGAAGGCCTAGCGCATCGCTCGGGTCACGTGCTCCCACTCGGTCGCTGCTTGCTCCAGCGCCGCCCCGTCACCGCCAGCAGCCCGCCGAGCAGGCCGATCCCCGCCGTTGCCGGCCCGAAGCCAGCGAAGCCGTGCTGCGCGATCATCCAACTGCCGAGCGCCGCCGCGCCGAGCCAGCCGATGCTCGCCGAGGTGACGTTCAGCCCGAGCACCGTGCCACGCACATCCTCCGGCACCTCTGCCAGCGCCGCCATCAGGCTGGGCCGGGCGATGGCATTGACGAAGACATAGGCGAAGCCGAGCGCGACCGACCCCTCCAGCCCCGGCAGCCAGCCGAACAGCGCCAGCGCCAGCGCCGCCGAGCCGAACATCGCCCCGGCGAAGGTCAGCCGCCGGTTGCCGAGCCGGTCGGCCAGCTGCCCGCCCAGCACCGTGCCGAGGATGCTCCCGACCGCGAAGACCGCCAGCGGCACCACCACCTCCGCGAGCGAGAGATCGTAGCTCGATTGCAGGAAGGTCGCGAAATAGACGGCGATGAGGCCGTAGCAGATCCGCTCCGCCACCCCCATCGCCAGCAGCCGCAGCACCGGGCCGGTCAGCGCCTTGCCGCGGACGGTGCCCGCCTGGCGCTGGCCGGCCCCGCCAGGGGCAGGCCGTAGCGTCGTCGCCCAGAGGGCCAGGCCGGCCAGCAGCGCGATGCCGGCCACCACCTGGTTGACGCCCCGCCAGCCGAGCGAGGCGCCGATCCAGGCCGCCATCGGCACGCCGAGCAGCAGGGTCAGCGACTGCCCGGCCATCACCCAGCCCAGCGCCCGGCCGCGCTGCCGGTCCACGACGCGCGCCGAGGCCTCGGCCATCAGCACGCCGGTGAAGGCCCCCGCGCAGCCACCCGCGACCGCGATCCAGGCGGCGACCCAGAGGAAACTCCCGGCCCCCGCCACGCCCAGCAAGCAGAGGGCCAGCGCCACCGGGCCACCGATGAGGAAGGGCCGCCGCCCCCAGCGGTCGGACCCCGCCCCGGCCAGCACCGAGGCGATGCCCCAGGCGACGGAGGTGACGGCCATGAGGTTGCCGACCAGCGGCAGGCTCGTCGCCAGGTCGCGCGACATCTCGAGCAGGAAGGGCGCCCGCGTGGTGCCGCTCGAGGAGGCGGCGAACATGCCGAAGCAGGCGGCGGCGAGCAGCGCCCAGGGCATGGGCGGCTCGGCCGGCGACGGGCCCTCCGCCGCATCGCCCGGCGGCACGGGCCAGCGGTGGTGGGCCATGGCGTTTCCTCGGATGTCTGATGGATTTGCCGGCAAGCCTAAGCGCCCCGCCTGGAAGGGTCCAGCCGCCGGGGATAGGCTGCCCCCTCCCCTGCCCCGGATGCCCGCCTTGCCGAAACCCGCGCGCCCCGACCTGGTCGGCCTGATCGCCCTGCTCCTCATCGTCGGCGTGCTGGTCGGCGGGTACTTCCTCTTCCCCGCCATCCAGTCCGCGATGGGCTATCAGGACTGCATCGCCTCCGGCCGCATCACGGGCTGCTGAGCGTCCGCTGCACCGCCCGCCGCCAGCCGGCATAGGCCGCCTCGCGCTCCGCCTCGGCCATGGTTGGGGTGAAGCGCCGGTCGAGCTGCCAGCGTGCCGCGAACTCCGCCGGCTCCGGGCAGAGCCCCGCCTGCAGCCCGGCGAGGTAGCCCGCGCCGAGCGCCGTCGTCTCGCGGATGATCGGCCGGTCCACCGGCGCCCCGAGCACATCGGCCAGGAACTGCATCGTCCAGTCGGAGGCGACCATGCCGCCATCGACGCGCAGCACGGCGGTCGCCCCGGCGCCCATATCCGCCTGCATCGCCGCCACCAGGTCGCGCGTCTGGTAGCCGACGCTCTCCAACGCGGCGCGGGCGAAATCGGCCCGGCCCGAGGCGCGGGTCAGCCCGTGGATGCTGCCGCGCGCCTCAGCATCCCAATGCGGCACGCCAAGCCCGACGAAGGCCGGCACGAGGTAGAGCCGCCCAGCCGGATCGGACTGCGCCGCCAGCGCCCCGCTCTCCGCCGCATCGGCGATGATGCCCAAGCCGTCGCGCAGCCACTGCACCGCCGCGCCCGCGACGAAGATAGCACCCTCCAGCGCGTAGGTCCGGCGGCCGCGGAGCTGATAGGCGATGGTCGTCAGCAGCCGATGGCGCGAGGCAACCGGCGCATCGCCGGTATTGAGCAGTGCGAAGCAGCCCGTGCCATAGGTCGACTTCACCATCCCCGGTTCGAAGCAGGCCTGGCCGACGGTCGCCGCCTGCTGGTCGCCGGCGATCCCGAGCACCGGAATCGAGGCGCCGAGCAGCGTCGTCATGCCGAATTCGGTGGCGCAGTCGCGCACCTCCGGCAGCATCGCCTTCGGCACGCGGAAGAGCTCGCACATCGCCGGGTCCCAGGCGCCGGCGCGGATGTCGAAGAGCATGGTGCGCGCCGCATTGGTGGCATCCGTCGCATGCACGCGGCCATCGGTCAGCCGCCAGAGCAGGAAGCTGTCGACGGTGCCGAAGGCAAGCTCGCCCCGGTCGGCGGCGGCCCGCGCGCCGGGCACGGCATCGAGGATCCAGGCGATCTTGGTCGCCGAGAAATAGGGGTCGATCAGCAGCCCCGTCGCCGCGGCCACGGCCGGCGCATGCCCCGCCTCGCGCAGCGCCGCGCAGGTCGCGGCCGTCCGCCGGTCCTGCCAGACGACGGCGCGGTGGATCGGTCGGCCCGTGCTGCGGTTCCAGACCAGCACCGTCTCCCGCTGGTTGGCGATGCCGATGCCGGCGATCTGCGCCGGCTCCAGCCCAGCCTTGCCGAGCGCCTCCTGCATCACCGCGAGCGAGGTGTCCCAGAGATCCTCCGCCTCATGCTCCACCCAGCCGGAATGCGGGTAGTGCTGCGCGAATTCCTGCTGCGCCGAGGCGACGGGTGCCAGATCGGGCGTGCGGAAGATGATGGCGCGGGTGGAGGTGGTGCCCTGGTCGAGGGCGAGGATATGGCCTTCGGCGGGCATCGGCGTAATCCCTGCTGCATGGGTGGCGGGGGCCGAAGCCCCCGCCATTCGGATCAGCCGCGGCGCGGCGGGTTGGCCGGCCAGCTCTGGATGAGCTTGTCGTAGTCGACCGTCTCACCCTGCGGCTTCTCGTTGGCGAGCTTCCGCTGCGGTGCGACATTGCCGTCCTTCTGCGCCTGCTCGAACCAGTGCTCGGCCGTGGTCCGCGGGTTGAGCCGCGGGCCGCACTCGCCCTGCACATTGGCGCGCTGCAGCCGCTCGAGCACGCTGTCCTGCGCCGCCGCCAGCGAGTCCATCGCCGCCTGCGGCGTCTTCGCACCAGAGGAAGCGTCGCCGATATTCTGCCACCAGAGCTGCGCCAGGCGGGGATAGTCAGGGATGTTCACGCCTGTCGGCGTCCACTGCACCCGGGCCGGCGAGCGGTAGAACTCGATCAGCCCGCCGAGCTGCTTGGCGCGGTCAGTGAAGGACTGATGCCAGATGTCGCTCTCGCGGATGAAGGTGAGGCCGACATGGCTCTTCTTCAGGCTGGTCGACTTGGAAACGCAGAACTGGGCGTAGAGCCAGGCCGCGCGGCGCCGGTCGACCGGCGTCGACTTCAGCAGCGTCCAGGAGCCGGCATCCTGGTAGCCGAGCTTCATCCCCTCCTTCCAATAGGCACCCTTCGGCGAGGGGGCCATGCGCCAGCGCGGCGTGCCGTCCGGGTTCATCACCGCGAGGCCCGGCTTCACCATGTCGGCGGTGAAGGCGGTGTACCAGAACATCTGCTGGGCGATGTTGCCCTGTGACGGCACCGGGCCGCTCTCGGAGAAGGTCATGCCGGCCGCCTCGGGCGGGGCGTATTTCTTCAGCCACTCCACATACTTGGTGATGGAGTAGACCGCCGCCGGGCCATTGGTGTCGCCGCCGCGCTCGATGGAGGAGCCGGTCGGGCGGCAGCCCTCCATGCGGATGCCCCACTCGTCGACCGGCTTGCCGTTCGGGATGCCGCGGTCGCCATTGCCCGCCATGGAGAGCCAGGCATCGGTGAAGCGCCAGCCGAGCGAGGGGTCCTTCTTGCCGTAGTCCATGTGGCCGTAGACCTTGACCCCATCGATCTCCTTCACCGTGTTGGTGAAGAACTCGGCGATGTCCTCATAGGCGGACCAGTTCACCGGTACGCCGAGATCGTAGCCGAACTGCTTCTTGAAGGCCTCCTGGATCGCCGGCCGGGTGAACCAGTCGTAGCGGAACCAGTAGAGGTTGGCGAACTGCTGGTCGGGCAGCTGGTAGAGCTTGCCGTCGGGCGCGGTGCCGAAGCTGCGGCCGATGAAATCCTCGAGGTCGAGGGTCGGCAGCGTCTGGTCGCGGCCCTCACCCGCCATCCAGTCGGTCAGCGGCACCGCCTGCTGGTAGCGGAAGTGCGTGCCAATGAGGTCGCTGTCGTTCACCCAGGCGTCGTAGACGTTGCGGCCGGACTGCATCTGCGTCTGCAGCTTCTCGACCACGTCGCCTTCCTGCAGCAGGTCGTGCTTCAGGCGGATGCCGGTGATCTCGGAGAAGGCGCGCGCGAGCGTCCGGGCCTCGTACTCATGGGTGGTGATGGTCTCGGAGACGACGTTGATCTCCTGCCCGCGGAAGGGCTGCGCGGCGCGGGCGAAGAACTCCATCTCCTGCATCTGCTGCTCTTGGGTCAGCGTCGAGGGCTGGAACTCCTCGGCGACCCAGCGGCGCGCGGCGTCCACCCCCTGCGCGACCGAATGGCTCGGCCGGAGCAGCGCCGGCGCGGCGAGGACCGCGGCGCTGCCGAGCAGCCATTTCCGGCGGCCCATCGGTGTCATGGCATTCATTCGGTTTCCTCCTTGGTCAGGGCACGGCAGACCTTATGGCCGGCCGCGTTCGGTCAGGCCCAGCGGAACAGTATCGCTCCATAAACGAGCGAAAGGATACTGGCGCCCCAAAGCGGTGCATCGCCGGCCAGCGCCAGCCAGCCGAGATGGATGAAGGCGGCACCGAGCAGCGTCAGGAACAGCCGGTCCCCACGCGTCGTCGGCAGGCCGAGCATGCCGATGCGGTCCCGCTCCGGCCGCAGCGCGGCGAGCGTGGTCATCACCGTCAGCACGCAAAGCAGCAGGGCGAAGAAGAGCGCCGTCTGCCAGGTCCAGGCCATCCAAGAGAGACCCATCAGACCCGTCCCAGCGCGAAGCCGCGCGCGATGTGGTTGCGGACGAACCAGATGACGATCGCCCCTGGGATGATGGTCAGCACGCCCGCCGCCGACAGCAGTCCCCAATCCATCCCCGCTGCCGAGACGGTGCGCGTCATCGTCGCCACGATGGGCTTGGCGTTCACCGTGGTGAGCGTGCGGGCCAGCAGCAGCTCCACCCAGGAGAACATGAAGCAGAAGAAGGCCGCGACGCCGACGCCGCCCGCCACCAGCGGCAGGAAGTGGCGGATGAAGAAGGCCGGGAAGGACCAGCCGTCGATCGCTGCCATTTCGTCGATCTCCCGCGGCACCCCGGACATGAAGCCCTCAAGGATCCAGACCGCGAGCGGGATATTGAACAGGCAATGGGCCAGCGCCACCGCCCATGGCGTGTCGAACAGCCCGACCGCGCTGTAGAGCTGAAAGAATGGCAGCGCGAAGACCGCCGGCGGCGCCATCCGGTTCGACAGCAGCCAGAAGAACAGGTGCTTGTCGCCGAGGAAGCGGTAGCGGCTGAAGGCATAGGCCGCCGGCAGCGCCACCGCGAGCGAAATGACGGTGTTCAGCGCCACATAGGTGAGGCTGTTGATGTAGCCGCTGTACCAGGAGGCATCGGTGAAGATGCGCCGGTAATGCTCCAGCGTCGGGTTCTGCGGCCAGAGCGTCATCCCGGAGTTGATCTCGAGATTCGTCTTCAGGCTCATGTTCACGAGCCAGTAGATCGGCACGAGCAGGAACAGGATGTAGAGCACCAGCACCACCCGCGGCATGGCGGCGCGCAGCGCGCCGCTCCGCGCGCGGGCGCGGGTCCCGGCCAGGGCCGCCGGGGCCAGGGTCGCGCCGCTCATTGCACCGCCTCGCTCTGGCTGCGGGTCGTGGTGGCGAAGAACACCCAGCACACCGTCAGCACGATCAGGTTATAGACGATGGACATGGCCGCCGCCTTGCCGAGGTCGAACTGCCCGAGCGCGATCTTGACGAGGTCGATCGAGAGGAAGGTCGTGGCATTGCCAGGCCCCCCGCCCGTCACCACGAAAGGCTCGGTATAGATCATGAAGCTGTCCATGAATCGGAGCAGGATGGCGATGGTCAGCACGCGCTGCATCTTCGGCAGCTGGATGGCGCGGAACACCGCCCAGCTGCTGGCGCCGTCCACCTTTGCCGCCTGGTAGTAGGCGTCGGGAATGGCCCTAAGCCCCGCATAGCAGAGCAGCACGACGAGCGAGGTCCAGTGCCAGACATCCATGGCAACGACCGTCACCCAGGCCGCCAGCGGGGTCTGCGCGTAGTTGTACTCGATGCCCAGCCCGTTCACCGCCGCCCCCAGCAGGCCGATGTCGCGCCGGGCGAAGACCTGCCAGATGGTGCCGACCACATTCCAGGGGATCAGCAGCGGCAGCGCCAGCAGCACGAGCGAGGCGGCGACGCCCCAGCCCCGGCGCGGCAGGGTCAGCGCCACGCCGATGCCGAGCGGCACCTCGATCAACAGGCAGAGCGCGCTGAACAGCAGCGTCCGCCACAGCGCATCGAAGAACCGCCCGCCAAGATCGGTCGAGGGGTCGAGCAGCTCCTTGAACCAGCCGGTACCGTTCCAGAAAAACTCGTTGTTCCCGAAGCTGTCCTGTACCGAGTAGTTCACCACCGTCATCACCGGGATGAGGGCGGAGAAGGCGACCAGCGCCACTACCGGCAGCACCAGGAACCAAGCGCGGTTGTCGAGCGGCTTGGCCATCGCTCAGCCCTTCCCTTCGGCCAGGCGACCATCGGCATAGATGTGCACACGGCGGGGGTCCAGGACGAGGCGCGGCTCCGCCGGCACCGCCATCCCCTCCGGCAGGGTGGCGGCGAAGGGTACCCCATCCAGCTCCACCCGTGCGATGCGGCGGCGCCCGAGATCCTCGACGCGCCGCACCGTCACCGGCAGCCCGTCCCGCGCGATGGCGGCAAATTCCGGCCGGATGCCGAGTTCCACCTTGCCCGCCAGCGCCCCATAGCCGCGCGGCAGGCCGACCCGGTGCCCACCCGCAAGGATGGCCGTATCGCCCTCCACTGCGCAGGGCAGGAAATTCATCCCCGGCGAGCCGATAAAGTGGCCGACGAAGGTGTGCGCCGGCCGGTCGAACAACGCTTCCGGCGTGCCGACCTGCACCACCTCGCCCTCGCTCATCACCACGACCCGGTCGGCGAAGGTCAGCGCCTCGGTCTGGTCATGGGTGACGTAGATCATCGTCACCGGCACCTGGCGATGCAACTCCTTCAGCCGCGAGCGCAGCTCCCATTTCAGGTGCGGGTCGATGACGGTCAGCGGCTCATCGAATAGGATCGCGGCGACGTCGTCGCGCACCAGGCCCCGCCCGAGCGAGATCTTCTGCTTGTCGTCGGCGCCCAGGTTGCGCGCCCGCCGGTCCAGCATGGTGGTGAGGCCGAGCAGCCCCGCCACATGCTCGACGCGCACCCGCGCCACCGCCGCCGGCACGCCGCGGTTCCGCAGTGGGAAAGCCAGGTTCTCCCGCACCGTCATCGTGTCGTAGACGACGGGGAATTGGAACACCTGCGCTACGTTGCGCCGCTCGGTCGAAAGCTGCGTAACGTCGCGCCCGTCGAAGAGCACCCGTCCCTCGCGTGGCTGCAGCAGGCCGGAGACGATGTTGAGCAGCGTCGTCTTGCCGCAGCCGGAGGGGCCGAGCAGCGCATAGGCGCCGGCATCCTCCCAGACCATGTCCATCGGCTTCAGCGCATAGGCGCCACTGCCGGGATAGCCATGCGCCAGGCGCTCGAAGGCGATGCGGGCCATCAGGCAGCCTCCGCCAGGGACGCGACCGCGGCAAGCCGGCCATCGGCGCCGAAGACGAGGCAGCGCTGCGGATCGAGCCAGAGCGTCATCGCCTGCCCCGGCTCCGGCCGCTGCACGCCGGGCGTGAGCACCACCCAATCCATCCCGCCGACCGTCAGGTGCACATAGGTCTCGGAGCCGGTGACCTCGGCAACGCGCACCTCCGCCTGCAGCGGCACAGCGCCCGGCAGCGGCTCGAGCGAGACCTGGTGCGCGCGGATGCCGATGGTGCACTCCCCATCCGCCACGCCCCCGGGCGCCGGCAGCGCCGCGCCCGTGGCCAGCACCAGCCGCCCGCCCTCGGCCCTGGCCGGCGCCTCGTTCAGCGGCGGGTCGGAGAAGACGCGCGCCGTGGCGAGGTCGCCCGGCCTGCGGAACACCTCGCCCGCCCGCCCGAACTGCGTCAGGCGCCCCTCGGAAAGCGTGGCGACGAAACCGCCCAGCAGCAGCGCCTCCGCCGGCTCCGTCGTCGCATAGACGAAGACGCTGCCGGTCTCGGCGAAGAGCCTCGGCAGCTCCTCCCGCAGCTCCTCGCGCAGCTTGTAGTCGAGATTGGCCAGCGGCTCATCCATCAGCACCAGCGCGGCCCGCTTGACCAGCGCCCGCGCGATCGCCGTCCGCTGCTGCTGTCCGCCGGAGAGCTCGAGCGGCCGCCGTGCCAGATAAGGCTCCAGCCGCAGCAGCCTCGCCGCCTCGCGCACCCGCCCCTCGATCTCCGCCCGCTTCAGCCCGGCAACGCGCAGCGGCGAGGCGATGTTCTCGAAGACGGAGAGCGTCGGGTAATTGATGAACTGCTGATAGACCATGGCAACGCTGCGCCGCCGCACCGGCTGGCCGGTCACGTCGCGGCCCTCGGCAAGAAGCCGCCCTGCGCTGGGCCGGTCGAGCCCCGCAAGCAGCCGCAGCAGCGTCGTCTTGCCCGCGCCCGTCGGGCCAAGCAGCACGTTGGGCAGACCCGGCTGCAATTCCAGCGTCACGGGATGCAGCACCGCCTCCCCGGCGGAGGACAGCGCCAGGCCTTCCGCCAGCACCGTCATTCCGCTGCCCTCCCGGCCGTCGCCCGCACCGCCTCCATGTACTCCGCGAGCGCCGCCTGTCCCGCCCGGTCGATGCGGAGGCCGAGCTTGCTCCGTCGCCACAGCACATCGGCCGGCGCGCGGGCCCATTCCTCGCGCATCTGCCAGTCGACCTCGCGCGCCGTCAACCCGGCGCCGAAATGCGGGCCGAGATCCTCCATGCTGCGCGCATCGCCCAGCATCCTCGCCGCCCGCGTGCCATATTGCCGGACGAGCCGCCGCGCCAGCTTAGCCTCGAGGAATGGGTAGTCGCGCAGCAGGGCCTCGACCAGCGCCGGCGCGCCATCCCAGGGAAAATCCCCGCCCGGCAGCGTCGCCTTCGCGGTCCAGCCCGGCTTCAGCCCGGGAAAATGCGGCGCCAGCTTCGCCATCGCCGCCTCGGCGAGGCGCCGGTAGGTGGTGATCTTGCCGCCGAAGACGCTCAGCAGCGGCGCCCCGCCTTCCGCCTCGTCGATCTTGAGGACGTAGTCACGCGTCGCCTCCTGCGCCTTCGAGGCACCGTCGTCATAGAGCGGCCGCACGCCGGAATAGCTCCAGACCACGTCGGCGGGCGTGACGGGTTGGCGGAAATACTCGCTCACCGCCCGGCAAAGATAGGCGGTCTCCCCCTCGGAGATGGCGGCCGTCGCCGGGTCGCCCTCGAATTCCTCATCGGTCGTGCCGATGAGCATGAAGTCTTCCTCGTAGGGGATGGAGAAGCAGATCCGCCCATCGGGATTCTGGAAGATGTAGCACCGGTCGTGCTCGTAGAGCTTCCGGGTGACGATGTGGCTGCCCTTCACCATCCGGACGCGCGCCGGCGTGTTGACGCCCGCGACGCCGCCGAGCACCGAGCCGACCCAGGGCCCCGCCGCATTCACCAGCGCCCGTGCCTGCACTTCGCTGACCGCGCCGCTCTCCTCGTCGCGTAAGATGGCGCGCCAGAGCCCGCCCTCGCGCCGGGCGGAGACCACGCGCGTGCGCGTCAGAACGGTCGCGCCATGATCCGCGGCATCCCGCGCGTTCAGCACGACGAGCCGCGCATCCTCCACCCAGCAATCGGAATACTCGAAGCCGCGCGTCAGCTCGGGCTTGAGCGGCGCCCCCACCGGGTCCTGCCGAAGGTCGACGCTGCGGGTCGGCGGCAGGATCCGCCGCCCGCCCAGATGGTCGTAGAGGAAGAGGCCCAGCCGCAACACCGGCCAGGGTCGCTGCCCCGCATTGTGCGGCAGCACGAAACGCAGCGGCCAGACGATATGCGGCGCGGCCCGCAGCAGCACCTCGCGCTCGATCAGCGCCTCGCGCACCAGGCGGAATTCCCGATATTCCAGGTAGCGCAGCCCGCCATGGATCAGCTTGGTGGAGGAGGAGGAGGTCGCGCCCGCCAGGTCGCCCTTCTCGGCCAGCGTCACGGAGAGGCCGCGGCCCACCGCGTCGCGGGCGATGCCGCAGCCGTTCACGCCCCCGCCGATGACGAGAAGATCCTGGACCTGGCTGTTGCCCATAGCTGCCACGCGACTTACCCCAGACGTCTGACCGATGTTCCCTCACCGAAATCGAAAGCGCAAGCGAAAATCTCGCGCCCTATCCGCACCTCACCGAGTTTCGCTTTCCGCCAGCTCCATGCGCGTCCCCGCCTCCCGGCAGGCCTCGGCGAAGCGGGGCGGCGGCGGCCGGTCCATCACCACCGCATGCAGCTGCCGCACATGGCCAATGCGGATCGGCGCCGAACGCTCGAATTTCCCCGCATCCGCCACCAGGATCGGCTGCCGCGCATTGCCCAGGATGGCGCGCGAGACGCGCACCTCCCGGTAGTCGTAGTCGAGCAGGCTGCCATCCTCGTCGAGGGCGGAGGCGCCGATCACGGCGAAATCCAGCTTGAACTCGGAAACGAGGTCGACCGTCGCCTCTCCCGCGATGCCGCCATCCGTCCGCCGCACCGGCCCGCCGGCGACGACGACCTCGACGCCCGGGCTCGGCAGCAGGATGGAGACCACATGGATGTTGTTGGTGACGACGAGCAGGTCGCGGTGCCGTGTGAGCGCCCGCGCCACCTCCTCCGTCGTCGTGCCGATATTGATGAAGAGGGAGGAGCCGTCCGGGATCAGCGCCGCGCAGCGCTCCGCGATCCGGCGCTTCTCGTCATGGGCCAGCGCCCGGCGCGCCTCGTAGGAGGCATTGGCGACGCCGGAGGCCAGCATCGCCCCGCCATGCTGCCGCGCCAGCAGGCCGAGGTCGCGCAGCAGGTTGAGGTCCTTGCGGATGGTCTGCGGGCTGACGGCGAAGCGCGCCGCCAACTCCTCCACCCCGACACGGCCGGCCCCGCGAGCCAGGCTGAGGATGGCCTGCTGCCGGTCCGAAAGTTCCGCATGCGTCAGGGTCGTCGTCACGCGTCAAGGATGCGCCAAACGCGCCCAAAACGAAAGCAGGATCTCCCGTGCGGGCCGACTGAGACCCCGCGCCATTCGGCGACTGGGCCGCTAGCAGCCGGTCTGCCGGGGCAGCCGCTCCACCTCCAGGCCGAAGAGCGGGCGGATCCCCGTCCCCAGCCAGTTGCCGAAGAAGGCCGCTACCATCCAGGCCCAGCCATGCAGGCTGCCCGAGGCGATCCCCGAGAAATAGGCGCCGATATTGCACCCATAGGCGAGCCGCGCCCCGTAGCCGAGCATCACCCCGCCCACCACGGCGGCCAGCGCCGAGCGCCAGGGCACCCGCCAGCCCGGCGAGAACCGCCCGGCCAGCGCCGAGGCCAGCAGCGCGCCAAGGATGATGCCGAAATCCATTACCGAGGTGACGTCGCGGAAGACGCTCCCCTCCAGCGCCGCCCGGGCCGCCGGCGCCTGCCAATAGGGCCAGCCCGCCGGATCGAGCCCGATCAGTGCCGCCGCCTTCGACCCCCAGAGGGCGAAGGCCGAGGTGATGCCCCAGGGCCGGCCCGAGAGCGCCAAGGTGGCGAAGTTCAGCAGCGCCAGCGCCACCGCCCCGGCAACCAGCGGCCAGGGCCCGCGCAGCAGCCTGGCGAGGCCCTGGTGCGGCGCATCCGGCGGCACCACCAGCCGCCCATGCCGCCGCCGCTCCAGCACCACCGTCAGCCAGGCGATGCCGGCGAAGACAGCGAGATTGGCAAGCAGCGCCGGCACCACCCCCCAGGACTGCACCAGCGAGACCGGCTCCAGATGTGGCAGCGCCGACCACCAGTGCAGATGCGCCGCCCCCAGCGCCGAGCCGGCGATGAAGGCCGCCAGCGTCAGCAGCATCCGCACCGAGCCGCCACCCACCGTATAGAGCGTGCCCGAGGCGCAGCCCCCACCCATCTGCATGCCAATGCCGAAGAGGAAGGCGCCGAAGATCACCGAGACGCCGACGGGCGAGACGAGGCCCCGCACCGGCTCGCCGAACAGGGTCCCCGCCGCAAGCGCCGGGAAGAAAAGCAGCACCGCAACGGCCAGCATCACCATCTGCGCGCGCAAGCCTGCCCCGCGCCGGTCGGCGATGAAGACCCGCCAGGCCGAAGTAAAGCCGAAGGCGGCATGGTAGAGCACCAGCCCCAGCATGGCGCCGAGCAGGAAGAGCTCCGCCTGCCTCGGGCTGACCGTCTGGGCGATGACGCCGCCGCCGAGCAGCAGTAGCGCCCCGGCGCTCAGCGCCGCCGGAACATTGATGGAGACCTGCCGCACCCCAACCGGCGCGGCCAAGCTCGTCGCGGACATGCCGCCCCCCTCCTGTCGAAATCCTCATGCCCAGATGGGAAGGGTACTGCGCCAAGCCCCATGCCGGCTGCGCATGGCTCCCCAGACCATCAACACGTCACGGATGATGGTCTGGCTCGATGCCGGCGGCGCGATCCACGCGTCCGGCCTTCGGCGATTACGCTCTATCCCAGCAGACGCTCCGGCGTGATCGGCAGCTCGCGGATCCGCCGCCCGGTCGCATGCCAGACGGCGTTGGCGATGGCCGGCGCCACGCCGCAGATCGCCACCTCCGCCAGCCCCTTCACCCCGAGCGGATTGAAGTTGCGGTCGTCATTGGGGACGAAGATCGCCTCGAGCGAGGGCACATCGGCATTCACCGGCACCAGGTATTCGGCGAGGTTGGCATTCATCACCTTGCCGAAGCGGACATCCCATTCCGCCCGCTCCTCCAGCGCCATGCCGAGCCCACCGACCATGCCGCCGATGCACTGGCTGCGCGCCGTCTTCGGGTTGATGACGCGGCCGACGTCATAGGCGCCGACCATGCGCGGCACCCGCACCGTGCCGAGCAGCTCGTCGACCCGCACCTCGACGAAGACGGCGCCGAAGGCGGCGGAGGAGTATTTCTGCGTCTCCTCCCCGGGCTGGGCCTGCGCCTCGGCCTCGATCCAGCCGAGATTGTGCTGCCGCAGCAGCTCCGCATAGGGCACGACCGGCCCGGTGCCGTCGGCCCGCGCGAGCCCGCCCTCGCGCGCCACCACCGCATCCGCCGCGAGCCCGGCGAAGGGCCCCTGCTGCGCCGCCCGCGCCAAGCCGGCCAGCTTGGTCTGCACTGCCTGGCAGGCCGCGACGACCGCATTGCCGAGGCTCGCCATGGTGATGGAGCCGCCATGCACCGGCGCATAGGGCAGGTTGGTGTCGCCCAGCTCGAAGCGCACCTGCTCGACCGTGAGGCCGAGCGTCTCCGCCGCCACCTGCGTCATCGAGGTATAGGTGCCCGGCCCCATGTCGGAGGAGGCGCTGCGCACCAGAGCCGTCCCGTTCCCCGTCAGCGCGACGGAGGCCGAGCCGCCGCTGCGGTCGGAATGGTAGATCGCGGTCGCCATGCCATAGCCGACGAGCAGGCCGCCCTCCTGCATCGAGCGCGGCGCCGGGCTGCGCCGTGACCAGCCGAAGCGCTCGGCGGCCGTCTCGTAGCAGGCGCGCAACTCCTTGCTCGACCAGGGCAGGCCCTTCTGCTGGTCGCTGTCGGCATAGTTGCGGAGGCGCAGCTCCAGCGGATCGATCCCGAGCTCCGCCGCCAGTTCGTCCATCGCCATCTCGAGGCCGAGCACGCCGGTGACGACGCCCGGCGCCCGCATCGGGCAGGGCGAGTTGGTGTCCATCTCCACCAGCCGGTAGCGGGCGCGGAGGTTGTCGCATTGATAGAGGTGGCTGGTCGGCGAGAGCGCCGTCTCGGCATATTCCTCGTAGCGACCGACCTGCTGCACCACCTCATGCTCGAGGGCGAGCAGCTTGCCCTCCTTGCTGGCGCCGAGTGTCAGGTGCTGTTCCGAATGCGGCCGGAAGCCGATCGCCATGTAGAGCTGCCGCCGCGTCAGCTCCAGCCGCACCGGCCGGCCGACGCGCTTCGCGGCCATGGCCGCCAGCGTCACATGCGGCCAGGTGCGGAGCGCCGAGCCGAAAGCGCCGCCGACGAAGGGGGAGACGACGCGGATGCGCTGCTCCGGCATGCCGAAGACATGCGCGATCTCCTTGCGGTCGTTGTCCACCCATTGCGTCTTGTCGTAGAGGGTGAGGTTCTCCCCCTCCCATTGGGCGATGGTCACATGCGGCTCGATCGCGTTGTGATGCTCGCGCGGATGGACGTAGCGCGCCTCAACGCGCACCGGGGCGCCTGCCATCGCGCCCTCGACATCGCCGCGGCCGAGCTCCGGCACGCGCCCGGCCTTGGCATTCTCCTCGCTCGGCTGCCGCCCCTGCGCGGCATCGAAGATGGTCACCGCCGGGCTCCGCGCATACTCGACGCACACGAGTTCCGCCGCATGCACCGCCTGCTCCAGCGTCTCGGCGATGACGACGGCGACCGGCTCGCCGTTGAAGCGCACCTGGTCGTCCTGCAGCACGTGCAGCTGCTCGCCCGACTGCGCATCCACCTGCGGCCGCTGGGCGATCTGCTTATAGGGCAGCCGCGGCGCATCCTCATGGGTCATGACGGCGAGCACGCCCGGCGCCGCCTCCGCCGCCGCGCGATCGATGCTGCGCACATGGCCGCGCGGGATGGTCGCCAGCACCATCGCCGCATGGGCGAGGCCGGGCAGGTCGAACTCCGCCGCATAGGTCGCATGGCCGGTGACCTTGGCCGGGCCGTCCACCCGGTTGACCGGCTGGCCGATGATCGCGTTCATGCCAGGCCTCCGAGCTCGAGGATCGCGCGTTCGACGGTATGCTGCAGCAGCGGCGCCTTGTAGGCATTACCCGGCCGCGTCGCCGCCCCTTCCGTGGCCCAGACCGCCGCCAGCCGCACCCGGTCCCGATCGAGCCGCTCGCCGAGCAGCTCCTGCTCCACGCGCAGCAGCCGCCAGGGCTTGGTGGCCACGCCGCCCGCCGCGACCCGCGCCTCGGCGACGCGCCCATCCTCGTCCAGCCGCAGCGCAACGGCGGCCGAGCAGAGTGCCCAGGCGAAGCTCGCCCGGTCCCGCACCTTCACGTAGTGCGAACGCCAGCGCATCGCATGCGCCGGGATGCGCATGGCCAGGATGACATCGCCCGGCCGCATCACCGTCTCGATCTCCGGCGTGTCGCCCGGCAGGCGGTGGAAGCCCTCCACAGGCACCCAGCGCTCCGCCCCGCCGGCGCCTTGGATCAGCACCTCCGCATCGAGGGCGATCAAGGCGACGGGAAGGTCGGAAGGCTGCACCGCGATGCAATGCTCGCTGCCGCCGAGGATGGCGTTGTGCCGGTTCTCGCCCTCCAGCGCCGAGCAGCCGCTGCCCGGCTGGCGCTTGTTGCAGGGCGTCGAGACGTCGCGGAAGTAGAGGCAGCGCGTCCGCTGCAGCAGGTTGCCGCCGAGGGTTGCCATGTGCCGCACCATGGGCGAGGCCGTGGCCGCCAGCGCCTCGGCCGCCACGGCGCAACGCTCGCGCAGCAGTGGATGGTCCGCCGCCTCCTGCAGCCTGGTCAGGGCGCCGAGCCGCAGCGCGCCATCCCGCTCCTCGCTGATGCCGGCAAGGCCGAGGCCGTTGAGATCGGCGATTTCCCGCGGCTGCAGCACATTCTCCTGCAGAAGCTGCAGCATATCCGTCCCGCCCGCGATGAAATGCGCGCCGGCGAGCGCCCGGGCAGCAGCGCCGGCGGCATCGATGACGGGGACATAGGCGAAGGGCTGCATGGCTCAGGCCTCCCGCGCCGCTGCGTCGCGCACGGCGGCGACGATATTCGTGTAGGCGCCACAGCGGCAGAGATTGCCGCTCATCTGCTCGCGGATCTCGTCGTCGGAGCCGACGCGCCCCTCGCCGATCGCGCCCACCGCCGACATGATTTGCCCCGGCGTGCAGTAGCCGCACTGGAAGGCGTCGTGCTCGACGAAGGCGGCTTGCACCGGATGCAGCTCCTCGCCCTGCGCCAGCCCCTCGATCGTCGTGACCTGCCGCCCCTGCGCCATCACCGCCAGCATCAGGCAGGCCACGACGCGCTTGCCGTCCAGCAGCACCGTGCAGGCGCCGCACTGCCCGAGCGCGCAGCCCTTCTTGGTGCCGGTGAGGTGCAACCGGTCGCGCAGCGCGTCAAGCAAGGTCGTGCGCGCATCCACCTCCGCCTGGTGTTCGACGCCATTCACATGAAGGCTCAGGGCGAGGGTCTGCAGGGGTTCGGGCATGGCGACGCTCCAGGACAACCCTGGCGACAGGGTCCGGTTGGTGCCTCGACAACGCCATGATGCGGGATCGCGTTCGTTGCCGGCACCATGCCGCCGCTGCATCACCTCATGTTACGTCACGTATCGTTTCGCATCAGCGCTGGAGCCGAAAAACAACACTTGATCGTATACAATTACTTACGTAGGCAAGCCTCGCTCACGCCCTACTGACAAGCGGGAGCACCTTTGGGTTTCAACCACGAGGGAAGAGTTACTTGGCTGACTGCGCGTCTCACGCCAGCGGCGAGGGGTATTCCGGCTGCAGAGCAGTTCGCACTGCAGCCGCCATCCTTGGTCCGCACCGCGGCAATATTGGTCGCCGGGGCATGAGCGCGGCCTGATGTTGGATCGTATCTTAATCGACCTCATTCGTTCGGGGTCCGGCCGCTCGTCGAGCCGGGTTCCGGGTGAAGGCCGGGGCAACAAGCCCGGCCGTTGACACGGGCGCCGCGAGGCGCCCGGGGGCTGCTGCAGCCCAGACGCCGTACCGACCCTATGCCGCGCATCCTGCGCGTCGAGGTGCGTCGTGCGGCATCGGCAATGGACATTGGGGACCACTCTCTATGGCTAACAATCCGCTCAGCGTGAGCTTCGACAGCGGCTTCGGCTCGCTCGGCAATGCCTGGAACGTCTCATCCCCCAGCAATGGGGAGGTGAAACTCACCGGCTCCGCGGGCCTGATGCAATGGGCCAGCGGCAAGGAAGCCGGTCATGGCTACGGCACCTACACGGTCACGGCCAAGATCACCGGCAACGAGCCCGGCCCCGCCATCCTGCTGTGGCCCGGCAACGACCAGTGGCCCGGCCAGGAAATCGACCTCGTCGAGAACGCCCATGACGGCTCCGGCCGCCAATACGGCACCGTCCACTGGAACGACAACGGCCGGGACGCCTTCAAGACCGAGATGTTCGAGGGGGTGAAGGGCGGCGTGTTCCACGATTACCAGCTGATCTGGGAACCGGGGAAGATGACCTTCAAGGTCGACGGCAAGGATATGGGTAGCATCACCTCCCATGTCCCGAAGGACTTCGACCATGGCGGGATGAACAACACGATCGGCATCCTGAACAACAACCCGGACACCTCGATCACCGTCTCGCATATCGACTTCAAGCCGCTCGGCAGCAGCGCTGCGGCCCCCGCACCCGCCCCGACGCCGGAGCCGGCCCCGGCGCCCGAGCCTGCCACCGGCAGCGGCGGCAGCAGCAGCGGTGGCTCGACCTCCGGCGGCTCCGCGTCCGGCGGCGCGGTCGACTGGAACGCGATCGCGGCGCAGATGACGGCGCATTTTAACGCTACCGGCAAGTGGGAGTTGCCCTCCGGCGACACCTCGCACAGCCCGGCTCCGGCTCCGGCCGCCCCCGCGCCTGACCAGCCGGTCGACTGGCACGCGCTGGCCGCCCAGGTCACGGCGAATTACGAAGCCACGGGCCAGTGGTTCATCTGAAGAACCCGATCGGGACGGCGCCGGCTGGCGGCACCGTACCGATGCCGGCACCCTAGGGTGCCGCGCTTTTTCAGGGCAGCCTTTGAGACCAGATCACGGGCGGAAGCGGCATCGCTTCCGCCCGATTTGCGTCAGGCCCGCTGCGACTGCGGCTCGGGCGCGAAGTCACCCTCCGTCTCCGGCACGGCCGGCTGCTCGCCCTCCCACTTGCCGACGACGGCGGTCGCCAGCGAGTTGCCGATGACGTTGGTCGCCGAGCGGCCCATGTCGAGGAACTGATCGATGCCGATGATCAGCAGCAGCCCCGCCTCCGGGATGTTGAAGGTCGCAAGCGTCGCCGCGATGACGACGAGCGAGGCCCGCGGCACGCCCGCCATGCCCTTGCTGGTCAGCATCAGCAGCAGCAGCATCGTCGCCTGCTGGCCCGCCGAAAGCTCGATGTTGTAGGCCTGCGCGATGAAGATTGTCGCAAAGGTGCAGTACATCATCGAGCCGTCGAGGTTGAAGGAGTAGCCCATCGGCAGCACGAAGCTGACGATCCGCCGGCTGACCGGGAAGCGGACGAGCTGCTCCATCATCTTCGGGTAAGCCGCCTCGCTGCTCGCCGTGCTGAAGGCGAGCAGGAAAGGCTCCCGCACCAGGCTGATCAGCTCGAAGACGCGCCGGCCGAAGAAGACGAAGCCGACGGCCGCCAGCACGCACCAGAGGATCCCCAGGCCGAGATAGAATTCGGCCACGAACTTCCCGTAGGTGACGAGGATGCCGAGGCCCTGCGTCGTGATGATCGCCGCCATGGAAGCGAAGACCGCGAGCGGCGCCAGCCCCATGATGTAGCCGGTAATCTTCAGGATCACATGCGACAGCTCCTCGGTCCAGGCGACGATCGTCTTCGCCCGCTCGCCGAGCGCCGCGCAGGCCACCCCGAAGAAGAGCGAGAAGACAACGATCTGCAGGATCTCGTTCTGCGCCATCGCCTCGAAGACCGAGCGCGGCACCAGATGCGCCACGAAATCCTTGAGCGACAGCGAGGAGGTGGCGACGCCCGATGAGGCCGCGGCATCCGGCAGCGGCAGGTTGAGGCTGGCCCCCGGCTGCAGCAGGTTCACCAGCACCAGCCCGAGCAGCAGCGATACCACCGAGGCACTGACGAACCAGAGCATCGCCTTGGCCCCGATCCGCCCGACCGCCTTGGTGTCACCCATATGCGCGACGCCGACGACGAGCGTCGAGAAGACCAGCGGCGCGATGATCATCTTGATCAGCCGCAGGAAGATGTCGGTGACGAGGGAGATGTAGCCGGAGATCGACTTGGCCGTCTCCGGATTGGGCCAGGTCTCGTGGCAGATATGCCCAACGCCGATGCCCAGCACCATGGCGATGAGGATGTAGGTCGTCAGCCGGTTGGCGCGCATGCCGGAAGGATCCTGCCCTAGGGTTGGCACCCTTCCGCAATGCCCCAGGACGCCAAGGGTTGCAGCCCGGCCGGGACCGCAACCCTCGCTGCCGCGGCCTGTGCCTAGGGGCGCCCGCCCGTCACCTCGAGGATCTGGCCGCTGATATAGTCCGATTCCGGAATGCAGAGCAGGTAGACCGAGCCCGCCGCCTCCTCCGGCCGGCCGCCGCGGCCGAGCGGGATCATCGTCTCGGCATTCTTCAGCACCTCTGGCCGGACGCCGACGGCGATCTCGCGCCCGGCGATGTCGATGGTCGCCCCGCCATGCGCCGGCGCCTCGGTGAGCCGCGTCATGATGAGGCCGAAGGCGACGGCGTTCACGTTGACCTTGTACCGGCCCCATTCCTTCGCCATCGCCTTGGTCAGGCCCATGATGCCGGCCTTGGCGGTGGAATAGTTCGCCTGCCCCGCATTGCCGTAAACGCCGGAGGTGGAACTGACATTCACCACCTTGCGGAACACCTCCCGCCCCTCGGAGGCCTCCTGCCGCGCTGCCTCGCGGATGAAGCGGGAGGCGGCGCGCATGATGCGGAAGGGCGCCGTCAGATGGACGTTGAGGATCGCCATCCACTGCTCGTCCGACATCTTCTGGATGACGTTGTCCCAGGTATAGCCAGCGTTGTTGACGATGATGTCGAGCCCGCCGAAGCCGTCGATGCCGGCCTGGACGAATCGCTCGGCGAAGCCCTCGGCCGTCACGTCGCCGTTGCAGGCGATGGCGGTGCCGCCCGCCGCGGTGATCTCGGCGACGGTCTCGGCGCCCGGCCCGTCATCCAGGTCGTTGACGACGACGCGGGCGCCCTCGCCGGCGAGCTTCAGCGCGATCTGCCGGCCGATGCCGCGGCCGGAGCCGGTGACCAGTGCGACCTTGCCTTCGAGCTTGCGGGACATGCCTTTTCCTCCTCCTGTTTGTTGGACTTTACCCGAATCGCCACTCGGCGACGCCATCCGCGGCGAGGACGGCGCAGCCGCGCGTGCCGATCGGCGTCCGCTCCCGCCGCAGCAGCAGCGCGATGGCCTCGCCATCGCCGGCGGGCACCCGCGCCAGCCCGCGCCGCCCATCCTCGTGGCGGAGGATGACGACGCCCTGTTCCGGCGCACCCTCGCGGTCGTGCAGCACGGTGAAGGTCTCGATGCGCGCCGGCCCCGCCGCCGCTTCGGCGAAGTCGGGCACCGGCCCGCGCCGCGCATCCGCCTCCGCCTGCACGCTGTACGCCTCGGCCAGGCGCGCGGGCGGCGGCCGCCGTGCCAGCACCATCGCATGATGCTTGGTGACGAACTCGCCCTGACCGTAGAGCAGCGCCGGCCGGTCCTCGCCCTGCCGCAACGCCCGCAGCATCGCCGCCGCCGCATGGGTCATGTAGTTGTTGAGCGGCGCCCCGAAGAAGGTGAGGCCGCCCGTCGTCGTCGGCACCGTCCCCGCCGGCAGGCCGAGCCGCCGCGCCGCCATCTTCGGCACGCAGGGGAAGCAGGAGTAGAGCTCGCTGGTGCCGAACCCTTCGCCTGCGATGCGCACGCAGGCATCGAGCACCGCATTCTGCGCCTGCGCCTCGTGGTAGTGGTCGCGCCGGAGGTAGTCGCGCGGCTCCACCGCCGCCGCGCCGCCCCACGGAAAAACCATCCGCTCCTCCGCCACGCCGGCTGCCCGGGCCCGCGCCAGGCTGGTCAGCAGCAGCGCGGCGCCCTGGTTCACCATCGGGTTGGCGACCTGGAGCTTGGTATAGGGATAGGCGATCGGCCGGTTCGCCGCGCCCGCCGTGGCGATCTCCGCCGCGCTGTACTCCCGCCGCAGCCAGGCGGCCGGGTTGCGCGCCGCGACGCCAGAGAAGGCGGACCACAGCGCCGCCGACGCCGCCTGCCCCTCGGCCGGGCTCTGGCCGAGATGGGCCTGCACGGCATTCTCGTAGAAGGGATAGACCGAGACGGGATCGGCGACGCCGAGCCGCACCGCCATCGGGTGCAGGTAGTCCCGACCCCGCACCCGCCGCCAGTTCGGATCGGGCTCCGTCCAGGGCAGTTCCACCCCGGCCTTCCGCGCCTGCGCCACGGCATGCGTCGCCTCGGCACCCACGACGGCCGCGACCTCGCTCTCGCCGCGGGCGATGCGCAGCGCCGCCTCATGCAGGAAGCGCACCGGGCTCTCGCCCCCGACAGGTCCGTAGACCATCCGCCGCGGCGCACCGCCGAGCCGCGCCGCCAGCGCCCCCGGCAGGTCGCCATAGGGCCAGGAGACGCTGTTGACGATGTCGAGGCCGTCGAGCGCCGCCAGCAGCCCCGGCGCCCCGGCATCCTCGCCGGCGCGACGCAACGCCTCCGCCATGAGCGCCACCGGCTCCAGCGCCAGGCGCGGCTCGGCGGGGCGGTCGACCACCTCCCCGGCGCCGACCAGCACGGGGATGCGTGCCGCCTCCTGCCCTGCCGCCATGGACCTCTCCCCGCATGGACTGGTCGGTTCCGGCCAGCTGGAACCGACCGCTTCGGCCACGAGCCCGAGCGGGGTCCCTGGGCCAGGGAAGCCGAAGCCCGCTCGCCCACAAGGGAAGCGCAGCGCCGCCACTTTGCCAACCCGCGCCTTGCGCGCCTGCCTCCGGCGCCGCTGGACGGCGCCTCGCCGCGCGCCCCATACTCGCCGCCGAAGGGCAGGAAACACCGGAATGGGCAACCGCATCGCCATCATCGGCGCCGGGGCGGTCGGCGGCTATGCCGGGGCGCATATGGCCCAGGCCGGCGAGGACGTGACCTTCGTCGACATGTGGCCGGAGAATGTGGAGGCGATGCGGGCGCGCGGCCTCCGCATCTCCCACCTGCGCGACGTACCGGAATTCACCGTCCCCGTCCGCGCCATGCACCTGACCGAGTTGCAGGGGGTGTCGAAGGAACGGCCCTTCGACATCGCCTTCATCTGCGTGAAGTCCTACGACACCGCCTGGGCCGCGCTGATGGTGAAGCAGTACCTGGCGCCGGGTGGCTTCTGCGTCTCGCTGCAGAACGGCATGAACGAGGAGACGATCGCCGGCATCCTCGGCTGGGGCCGCACGCTCGGCGCCATCGCCTCCTCCATCACGGTCGATCTCTGCGAGCCCGGCCATGTCCGCCGCGCCGCCGGCAAGTCGGGCGCCTCGCACACCGTCTTCCGCGTCGGCGAGGTGCATGGGCGGCTGACCGGGCGCGTGCAGGAGGTCGCCCGCCTCACGGCGCTGGCCGACAGCACCCAAGTGACAAGCAACCTCTGGGGCGAGCGCTGGTCGAAGCTCGTCACCAATGCGATGGCGAACGGCCTCTCGGCCTGCACCGGCCTCGTCAGCCGCGACATCCTGCTGGACGACGCGCTGCGCGCCTTCACCGCCCGCCTCGGCGCCGAGGCGATCCGCACCGGCCAGGCCCTCGGCTACAGCCTCGAAGAGGTTCATCACCTCGACCCGGAGCTGATCGCCCGCGCCGGCGAGGGCGACCCCGAGGCCCGCCGCGCCTATGACGAGCACCGCCTGGCCGAGGCCCGCAAGCCGGGCGGCGGCGCTCACCGCCCCTCCATGGGCCAGGACATGGTGAAGGGCCGCCGCACCGAGATCGAGTTCCTCAATGGCTTCATCGTCGACCGCGCGCAGGGTATCGGCCTGGCCACCCCCGCCAACGCTGCCCTGACCGACATCGTCCGGCGCGTCGAGCGCGGCGAGCTGGCGCCCGGTCCGACGCATATCCTCGATCTGCGGCTGAACTGAGGGACGGTGCCATGACCATCCTCCGCCTGCTCATCCTCGCGCTGCTGCTGGCTAGTCCGGCGGGGGCGCAGCCCTTCCCGAGCCGCCCCGTCACAATCATCGCCGCCGGCGCAGCGGGCGGGCCGACCGACACCATCACCCGCATCCTCGCCGATGCGCTGGGCCGCGCCCTGCCGCAGCCGGTGGTGGTGGAGGCGGTCGGCGGCTCCCTGGTCGGCCCGCAGCGGGCGGCCCAGGCGCGGCCGGACGGCTATACGCTGCTGGTCAACAACATCGGCTTCGCCGCCAGCGCGACGCTCTACCGCAAGCTGCCCTACGACGTGCAGGAGAGCTTCGCCCCGCTCGGCCTCGTCTCCGATGCGGCGATGACCTTCGTCGCCCGCCCCGGCTTCCCGGCCGCCGACCTCCGCGGCTACGTCGCCGCGCTCCGCGAGGGCGGGGACCGGCTGAACCTCGCCAATGCCGGCCTCGGCTCCGCCTCGCATCTCTGCGGCGTGTTGCTGCAGCAGGCGGCCGGCGCCCGGGCGACGACGGTCGCCTTCCGCGGCACCGGCCCCGCCATCGCCGAGCTGATGGCCGGCCGCCTCGACCTGCTCTGCGACCAGGCAACCAACACGGTGCCCTTCATCAAGGACAACCGCATCGCCTCCTACGCCGTCTCCAGCACCGCCCGCCTCGCCGAGCTGCCGGAGCTCCCGACCACGGCGGAGGCCGGCTTCGCCGGGCTCGTCATGACGACCTGGCACGCCATGTACGCCCCCGCCGGCACGCCGGAGGAGGTGCAGGCCACCCTCTCCGCCGCCTTGCGCTCGGCCCTGCGCGACGAGGCGCTGCGCCGCCGCTTCGCCGAGCTGGCGACCGAGCCGGCGACGGAGGAGCGCGCCACCATCGCCTTCCACCGCCGCTTCCTGGCCGAGGAGGTGGCCCGCTGGCGACCCGTCATCCAGGCCGCCGGGGCCTATGCCGACTGACCTCACCCCTGGCCTTGCCCGCCGGCGGGTGCCGCGCCCATATGCCGGGGATGGACCTCGACTTCACCGATGCCGAGCTGCATCGCTACTCCCGCCACATCCTGCTCCAGGATGTGGGCGCCATCGGCCAGGCGAAGCTGCGGGCGGCGCGGGTGCTGGTGGTGGGCGCCGGCGGGCTCGGCGCGCCGCTCGCCCTCTATCTGGCCGCGGCCGGCATCGGCACCATCGGCCTCGTCGACCATGATGCGCTGGAGCTGTCCAACCTCCAGCGCCAGGTGATCCACAGCACCGCGCGCCTCGGCCGCAACAAGGCGGAGAGCGCTGCCGAGACCTTGGCCGGCCTCAACCCGGAGGTGCGGGTCGAGACCCACCCGGTCCGCCTCGATGCCGGGAGCGCCGCGGCGCTGATCCCGCGCTACGACCTCGTCTGCGACGGCACCGATAATTTCGCTACGCGCTTCTTGCTCGGCGATGCCTGCCATCTGCTCGGCCGCCCGCTGGTCTCGGCGGCGGTGCTGCGCTTCGAGGGCCAGCTCTCGACCTTCAGGTCGCATCTCGGCGCGCCGCACCCCTGCCACCGCTGCCTCCACCCGGAGCCGCCGCCGGACGGCCTGGTTCCGAGCTGCTCCGAGGCCGGCGTCCTCGGCGCCGTCACCGGCGTCATGGGCACGCTGCAGGCGACGGAGGTGCTGAAGGAGACCCTTGGCATCGGCGAATCCATGTCCGGCCGCCTGCTGCTCTGGGACGCGCTCGACACGCGCTTCCGCACCATCCGCCTCCGCCGCGACCCGGGCTGCGCCCTCTGCGGCGAGGCGGCGACCATCCGCGACCTCGCGGCCCATGCCGCGCCCGCGCCCCTCGCCTGCACCGCCGCCTGAATGCCGAAGCCCCTCGGCATCCTGCTGATCTCCGGCGGCCATGAGCGCGCGCACTACGCCCTGGTGCTGGCCACCGGCGCCGCCGCGCTGGGGCGGGAGGTGACGCTCTTCGCCACCAATGCCGGCTGCCGCCTGCTGCTGGCCGAGGCGCCCCTGCTCGCCGACCCGCGCGAGGCGGCGGTCACCGCCCGCGGCGTCGCCGGCATCGCCCCGCTGCTCGAGGCGGCGGAGGAGCTCGGTCTCCGCCTCCTCGCCTGCGAGGCCGGCCTGCGCACCGAAGGGCTGGAGGCGGCCGCGCTCCGCCCCTCCGTCACCGTGGCCGGCATCGCCAGCTTCCTCGCCGCCATCGGCGATGGGCAGATGGCCACGCTGTAGCTTGACCTTTGCCCCCGCGGCTTGGCATCCCATCTCCGTGATGTATCTCCGCCCCACCCTCTTGCTGCCCTGCCTGGCCCTCGCCACCCATGCCGCTTGGGGGCAAAGCAGCCTCGGCCAGCAGGGCGCCCTGCCGCCGCCGCGCGCCGGCGCCACGGCCCCAGCCCCCGCCGCCCCGGCTCCGCAGCAGCCCGCGGCGGCAAGGCCCGCCCCGCCGAAGCCGCCCCAGGCCCCGGCCGCGCCCCAGGCCACCGCGCCCGCCCGCCCGGCCCAGGCTCCGCCGCAGACGGCTGCCCCCGGCCGCCCTTCCCAGGCCCCGTCTCGCCCGCCCGCCGCCCAGCAGGCCGCGCCGACGGTGCAGCCACGCCCCGGCACCACCGCGACGCGCCCGGGCACGCCATCGAACCAGGCCCAGCAACCCCGCCGCCGCAACGCCCCGGCCGCAGCCGCCGCCGGCGCCGCGGCAGGCGCGGCCGCCGTCGCCGTCGCGCCCCCCGCCCCGGCCGCCCCACCGCCCCCGCCCGCGCCGACGGTCGGCTCCGATACCGGCCGCCCGCTGCCGCGCTTCGCCGCCCTCGGCTCCAACCAGGTCAATCTCCGCGTCGGCCCCGACCTCCGCTTCCGCATCGACTGGACCTACCAGCGGAAGGACCTGCCGGTGCAGATCATCGAGGAGCATCAGGTCTGGCGCCGCATCCGCGACCCGGAAGGCACCGAGGGCTGGGTCCAGCGCCCGCTGCTCACCTCCCGCCGCACCTTCATGGTCCAGGGCGAGGAGCGGAACCTTCGCCGCCGCCCCGAGGACCAGGCCGAGGCCATTGCCCATCTCCGCCCCGGCGTCATCGGCAGCCTTCGCCGCTGCGAGGCTGGCAGCGCCTGGTGCGAGGCCCGGGTCGGCGACTACAGCGGCTGGATCAAGCGCAGCGAGATCTGGGGCGTGATGCCGGACGAGGTCATCGGCGATTGAGAATTCCGGGCCGCCGCCCTAGCCTTCCCGCATGAGCGACGCCCCTACCCCCGCGACCCATGACATCGGCGGCGCCAGCCGCTTCCGCTGCTCGGCGGTCGAGCGCGACGAGGCGCCGCCGGACGAGTTCGGCAAGCGGGTGGACGCCATCCGCCAGATCCTCGCCCAGAAGGGGCTGATGACGGTGGACGAGCTCCGGCGCGGCATCGAGAGCATCCCCGAGGCCGAGTATTTCGCTCTGACTTATTACGAGCGCTGGCTGACCTCGATCACCAAGCTCATGGTCGAGAAGGGTGTCGTTCCGGCGGAGGAGCTGCGGTGAGCGCCGCCTTCGCTCCCGGCACGCGCATCCGGGTGAAGGATGACTGGCCGGAGCGCCGCGGCCCCTGCCATATCCGCACGCCGCACTACCTGCGCGGCCGCGAGGGCGTGATCCAGGCCGTGCTCGGCGAATTCCCCAACCCGGAGGATCTCGCCTTCGCCCGCCCGGCCCCGCGGCGCCCGCTCTACCACGTCCTCTTCGACCAGCCGCCGATCTGGGCCGAGGGCGAGGCCGGCGACAGCCTCCTCGTCGAGATCTTCGAGCATTGGCTCGAACCCGCCACTCCAGCGCAGGAGGCCGCATGAGCGCCCCCGCCCGCCCCGAATCCCTCGCCCTGCTCGACAAGTTCGTGGCGGCGCTGGCCGCCCGCGGCCTCGTCACCGAGCAGGAGATCGCCGAGCGCCAGGCCAGCACCGACCGCGCCAGCCCGGAGATCGGCGCCCGCATGGTCGCCCGCGCCTGGCTCGATGAGGACTACCGCCGCCTCCTGCTCCGCGACGGCGCCGCTGCGGCGGAGCGGATGGGCGTCTCCATGGCCGGTGCCCCGCCCCTCGGCGTGCTCGAGAACCGGCCGGGCCTGCACCACCTCGTCGTCTGCACCCTCTGCAGCTGCTACCCGCGCGCCGTGCTCGGCTACCCGCCGCACTGGTACAAGTCCTTCGAGTACCGCGCCCGCGCCGTGCGCGAGCCGCGTGCCGTGCTGGCCGAATGGGGCACCGCGCTGCCGCCGGGGACGCAGATCCGCGTCGTCGACAGCACCGCCGATTACCGCTGGATGGTGCTGCCGATGCGCCCCGCCGGTACCGAGGGCTGGAGCGAGGATCAGCTCACCGCCATCGTCACGCGCGACGCGCTGGTCGGGGTTGCGCTGCCGCAGCTTCCGGTCGCCGCCGCCGCCGAATAGCCTGCCCGGGGCGTGACCGCCGAAGGGACGCCTCACGCCACCAGATGGCAGCCTGGGGCATGACCGGCGATCGCGCCGTCGCCGGCCATGCTGCGGGCGGGGAACGGGCGGGGACTAGGGCAAGGGGATGACGCCGGAGGACGGATTGCCGCAGCCGCGGCGCAGCCTGGCGATCGGCGCCATCCTCCTCTCCATCCTGGTCACGGTGCTCGACACCTCCATGATCAACGTGGCCCTGCCGGCCATCGCCCGCGACCTCGGCGTCGCCCCGGCAAGCGTCATCTGGCTCAGCAACGGCTACCAGCTCGTCGTCGTGGCGACGCTGATCTCCTTCGCCTCCCTGGCCGAGATCCTCGGCTTCCGCCGCGTCTACATGGCCGGCTTCGTGCTCTATGTCGCGGCATCCCTCGCTTGCGCCCTCGCGCCCTCCTTCCCCGCCCTGGTCGCGGCGCGGGTGGTGCAGGGCATCGGCGCCTCGGCGGTGATGGCGCTGACCGCGGGCCTCATCCGCTACACCTATCCGGGGAACCAGCTCGGCCGTGCCATCGGCTTCAACACGCTGACCGTGGCGCTGGCCGGGGCGATCGGCCCGACCCTCGGCTCGGCGATCCTCGCCCTCGGCCCCTGGCCCTGGCTCTTCGCGGTGAACGTCCCGCTCGGCCTCGCCGCCATCCTGCTCGGCGGCCTCGCCCTGCCGGAGACGCCGCGCGCCCGTCGCCGGTTCGACGTCCTGGCCGCCGGGCTGGCGGCGCTCGCCTTCGGCCTGCTCTTCCTCGGCATCGACCTGGCCTTCGCCCTGCCCTGGGCCGGCGCCCCGCTGATGGCGGGCGGCGTCGCCGCCGGCATCGCCCTGATCCGCCGCGACCTCGGGCGCCCCGCGCCGCTGCTGCCGCTCGACTTGCTGCGGCTGCCGCCGGTCGCCGTCTCCGTCCTCGCCTCGGTCTGCGCCTTCGCCGCCTGGTCGCTGAGCTTCGTCTCCCTGCCCTTTCACTTCATCGCCAGCGGGCATGAGCAGGCGGCGACCGGCTTCATGATGACGCCCTGGCCGGTCGCGCTCGCCATCGCCGCGCCGCTCGCCGGCCGCCTCTCCGACCGGCTGCCGACCGCGCTTCTCTGCATGGCGGGCGGCGGCACCCTCGCTGTCGCCCTGGCGCTGCTGATCGCCCTTCCCGGCACCGCGCCGGTGGTGGTGCTCGGCCTGGCGGTCGGGCTGGGGGGCTTCGGCTTCGGCTTCTTCCAGACGCCCAACAACCGCACCATGCTCTCCGCTGCGCCCAAGGCCCGCAGCGGCGGGGCGGGCGGCATGCAGGCGACCGCGCGGCTGCTGGGCCAGACCATCGGCACGACGCTGACGGCCCTCGTCTTCCAGGCCGGCGGCGGGCCGAAGCTGGCGATGGGCGCCGGCGCCTGCTTCGCCTTTGCCGCCGCCGGCATCAGCCTGTTGCGGCGGAGGAGCTAGTGTTCTGACCGAGACAGAGGATTCCCTATTCGGTTGGGATGTGCGATCCGGTGCTGATGAGGACCGGGGTAGAGATCCAGCTTTCACCTGAGGATCGGGGGCGGCTGGAGCGGCTGGTGGCGG
>JAESFQ010000052.1_pt1 | contig 71093 bp, 70 predicted proteins | sample 9269431 | NCBI WGS metagenome assembly JAESFQ01 (sample SAMN14502588, study PRJNA617103) | algae metagenome | isolation source: Plectolyngbya sp. WJT66-NPBG17 and co-occurring heterotrophs from well... | place: USA: Mojave Desert, Joshua Tree National Park, California | collected 2006-08-06 | reverse complement strand
CCCAGCAACCTCCAGCGCCGCCCGTCCAAGCCCAACACCGCCGCCGCACGCGGATGCGAACCTGTGCCCGCCGCTCAAATCAACCCGTGGGAGCTCCCGCCACTGCCACCCGATGAATAAGAGCGGCAATTCGTCGGCCTCCGAGTCGGGCCATTTGGCCCCTAAGGCCGGCACTCAAGCACGAGGGTGACAGGCGGCGCTCCCCCATGGCAGCCTTCCCAGAACTGCGCTTGGGAGGGCGGCCGCATGAAGATCAACAAGATCACCTGCCATATCCTGCAGTCCAAGGTGGAGAAACCCTTCACCTCGGCGCGGGGCTGGGTCTACAGCACGCGCTCCTCCTGCATCGTCGAGGTGGCGACCGATGACGGGCTGACCGGCTGGGGCGAGTGCTATGGCCCGGCCGCCGTCAACAAGACCCTGATCGAGACGCAGTATGCCCCGCGCGTGATCGGCCGCGATCCCTTCGACGTGGAGGTTGTCTGGGAGGACCTCTACAACCGCATCAAGGATTACGGGGCCCAAGGCTTCTCCATCACGGCGCTCTCGGGCATCGACATCGCGCTCTGGGACCTAATGGGGCGGGCCACGGGCAAGCCGATCCACAAGCTTATCGGCGGGGCCTATCGCAACCAGGTCCAGGCCTATGCAACCGGCCTCTACTTCATCGACATGGATCGGCTGGTCGAGGATGCAGTGAAGGAAGCGCTGGAGTACAAGGAGCAGGGCTTCCGCGCCATCAAGATGAAGATCGGCCTCGGCGATCCGAAGCTGGAATTGCGGCGCGTGGCGGCGGTGCGGGAGGCGATCGGACCGGAGATCGGCCTCGCGGTGGACGCCAATCACTGCTTCTCCGTCCCGCAGGCGATCCGTCTCGGCCGCATGCTGGAGCCGCTGGATCTTCTCTGGTTCGAGGAGCCGATCAGCCCAGAGGACCATGACGGCTATGTCGAGGTCACGCGCGCGCTCGACATGGCGATCGCGGGCGGGGAGAACGATTTCACCCGCTTCGGCTTCCGCGACGTGATCGCGAAAAAGGCCATGGATATCGTCCAGCCCGATGTCTGCGCCGCCGGCGGGATTTCGGAGATGCGAAAGATCGCAACGCTGGCCTCGGCATTCGGCGTGGAATGCGTGCCGCATGCCTGGGGCAGCGCAATCGGTCTCGCCGCCACGGTGCAGTTCCTGGCGGCCCTGCCGGATCAGCCGCCGGCCTTCCGTCCCATGCCACCCATGCTGGAATTCGAGCAGACGCCGAACCCGTTGCGCGACCTGCTGGCGACTGTGCCGATCGAGCAGAAGAACGGGGTCGTCGCCGTGCCGGAGGGCCCGGGCCTCGGCATCGAGATCGACCGCGAGGTCCTGACCCGCTTCAAGGTGGCATAGAATGAAGGTGGTATTAACCGAGCCGATCGAGCCCGTGGGCATGGCAGTGCTGCGTGAGGCAGGGCTGGAGGTGACCGAAGGCCCGGGTGGCGAACAAAGCCATGACCAACTTCGTGCCCTTTGCCGCGCAGCCTCTGCTGTCATCGTGCGGCAGAAGTTGCCCGATGACCTGGCCGCTTCCTGCCCAAAGCTGTTGGTCGCCGCGCGGCATGGGGTTGGCGTGGACCTGATCCCGGTAGCCGAGTGCACGGCGCATGGTGTGCTGGTGACCAATGTGCCGGGCGCCAATGCCGATGCAGTTGCCGAATTCGTCGTCGCCCAGATGCTTGCCGCGGCACGGCGGCTGGAAACGATGCACCGGCTCCACCTCACGGAGGGCTGGAAGAGCGGCCGCGCCCTGGCCAGCAGCGCCACGGAGCTGCGTGGCCGGATCCTCGGCATCGTCGGCGTCGGCGCCATCGGAACGCGACTGGCAGAGGTCGCGCATCACGGCTTCCGCATGCGGGTCTTAGGCTTCCAGCGGAAAAGGGAGGCGCTGCCGGATTTTGTCGAGTATGCGGCGTTGCTACACCTCTTCGCAGAAAGCGACTTCATCGCCCTGGCCTGCCCCTTGACCCCGGAAACCAAGGGGCTGGCCTCGGCCGCACTGATCGGCCGCATGAAGCCGACTGCCTGGCTGATGAATGTCTCGCGCGGTGCGGTGGTCGAGGAGGAGGCGCTGGTCGAGGCGTTGTCGGCAGGCCGCATCGGCGGCGCGGCGCTGGATGTCTACGCCGTGCAGCCGCTCGCGGCGGGCCATCCGCTGCGCGATTTTCCCAATGTCATCCTCTCGCCGCATGTCGCCGGCCTCTCGCGCGAGAGTGCGGCGCGCATGAGCCAGGTCGCGGCAGAGGACGTGGTGCGGGTGCTGCGCGGCGAGCGGCCGGCCAACCTCATCAATCCGGAAGCCTGGGACGCGTACCAGACCCGCCGTCGGGAGCTTGGCCTGTGAGGATCACCCGCGTCGAGGCCAGCTGGGTTCAGGTGCCGATCCCACCGGATCGTCAGCACCTTTCCGATTTCGGCAGGCAGCCGACCTTCGACAGCGTCATCGTCCGGGTGGAGACGGAATCCGGCATCACCGGCTGGGGCGAGGCCAAGGCAGGTGTCGCCAGCACAGCGGCCTGCGCCGGGCTGGCCGCCATCATCAACCAGGATCTTGCGCCGCAGCTGATGGGCCAGGACGCGCGTGACATCTCACGGCTCTGGGATGTGCTGTACAACATGCCGCGGCAGGACTTTGCGATCGACCGCGGCCATGTCTTCCCGGCGCTCGGACGGCGGGGGCTGTCGATCAGTGCCATCGCAGGCATCGACATCGCCCTTTGGGACATTCTGGGCAAATCGCTCGGCGCACCGGTCTGGCGGCTTCTCGGTGGCCGGCGGGCGGAACGCATGCCGGCCTATGCCTCCGGTGGTTGGGCGGATGAGAACAAGATCGGCGAACAGCTCCTCGGTTACATCGACAAGGGTGGCTTCCGCGCGGTGAAGATGCGGGTCGGGTCGATGGATGGGCCGGTTGCCCGCTCCGCCGCACGGGTGCGGGCAGCGCGCCGGGCGCTCGGCCCTGAAGTCGGTCTCGCCGCCGATGCGCACGGCACCTGGACCGTGGCGGAGGCCAAGGCCTTCTGCCGTATGGTGGAGGACTGTGACCTGCTCTGGTTCGAGGAACCGGTAACAGCGGACGACAAGCAGGGCCAAGCGGAGGTGCGCCGCGCCAGCGCCGTGCCCATCAGCAGCGGCGAGAGCGAATTCACCCGGCACGACTTCCGAGAATTGGCGGAGCTGCGTGCGGCCGATGTGCTGCAGCCAGACCTCGCCATCGCTGGCGGCATCACCGAAGGCGTGCGGATCGGCGCCATCGCCAGCGCCTTCAATCTGCGCCTGGCACCGCATGTCTGGTCGGGTGCCCCGGCCTTCGCTGCCGGGCTGCATCTGGCCGCCAGCAACAGCGCGGGCTTCATCCTGGAATACTCGCTCGGCCACAACCCCATGCTGCATGACCTGATCGAGGAGCGCTTCCCCGTGCAGGACGGCATGGTGGACGTGCCTGACCGGCCAGGTCTTGGCATCACAGTGAAGGAAGATTTCCTGAACCGTTACAGGAGGCAATGATGAAGATCCGCGAGATCAAGGCCTATCCCACCTCCTTCCCGCTGCCGCAATCCGGCGGCGTGCGGCTGGGCATCGGGCAGGCCGTGAAGCGCGATTGCGTCATGGTGAAGGTGACGACCGAGAGCGGCCTAGTCGGCTGGGGTGAGAGCCATCATGGCCGGGCCCATACCGCCATCGCCAAGCTGATAGAGACCACCCTCTCCCAGCTCATCCTTGGGATGGAGGCGACCGACACCACCGGCATCTGGGCCAAGATCTATAAGTACCAGCTTGGCAGCCATGGCATGGGCGCCGGCACCGCCATGGCGATGTCAGGCATCGACATGGCCTTGTGGGACATCAGGGGCAAGGCGGTGGGCTGGCCGCTCTGGAAGCTTCTTGGTGGCGCCCGCCGCCTGGTTCCCGCCTATGCCGGCGGCATCGCCCTCGGCTACCAGCCGCCGGCCGACCTGGTCCAGGAGGCCCAGCCGCTGATCGAGAGCGGATATCGTGCCGTGAAGCTGCGCATCGGCGACACGGTGCGCGACGATACCGCGCGAATGGAGGCTGTGCGGAATGCATTTGGCGATGGGCTGGCAATCCTGACGGACGCCAACACTGGCTATTCCATTGCCGATGTGCGGCAGGTGATGCCGACGATGGATGCGCTGAACATTGGCTGGCTGGAGGAACCCTTCCCCGCGCACGATCATCATCTTTACACCCAGGCGCGCAGCTATGGCCGGACGCCGCTGGCGGCGGGAGAGAACCACTACACCCGTTTCGAATTCAGCCGAGTGCTAGAGGACAGGGTCATCACCATCTGGCAGCCAGACCTGTCGAAATGCGGCGGCATCACGGAGGCCCTGCGGATCGCGGCCATGGCTAGCGCCTTCAAGATCCCGGTCAATCCGCATTCCTCCATGACCGGTGTGAACCAAGCAGCCTCCATCCATTTCCTCGCTGCCATCGAGAATGGCGGTTACTTCGAGGCGGATGTCTCGAGAAACAACCTGTTCCGCGACGTGCTGGGCAGCGAGCCCTGGCGCATTAGCCGCGACGGGACGGTGCTGCCGCTCGATGCGCCGGGCATTGGCGTCGAAGTGGATGAGGGTTTCCTCGCCGCCCATCCGGCCATCGAGGGGCCCGGCTACGTGTAGGCCAAAGCAAGCATCAACCGGGAGGAAATGCGCCAATGAAGCGCCTGCTGATCGTCATTCTTGCCCTGTTCGCGGCCGCGCTACCGGCGCGCGCGCAGGATTTTCCCTCGAAGGACATCCGCTTCCTCTGCGGCTTCGCGCCCGGCGGGACCTGCGACCTGCTGTCCCGCATTCTGGCTGAGCACCTGTCGCCGGTCCTCGGCCAGCGCGTCGTGGTGGAAAACCGCACCGGCGCCTCGGGCAATATTGCCGCCGATGCCGTGGCGAAGTCGCCGCCGGATGGTCATACGGTACTGCTTGCCACCATGGCGCTCTATACCGTCATGCCGCAGATGCCGGGAATGCGGCTGCCTTTCGACGTGGACCATGATCTGACGCCGATCAGCAATGTCGCCAACATCTACAATGTGCTCGTTGTCAGTCCGCAGGGGCCGATCCAAAGCGCCCAGCAGTTGATCGATCTCGCCCGCGCCAATCCTGGTAAGCTAACCTATGCCAGCGCGGGGAATGGAGGCAGCCAGCATTTGGCGGCGGAGTATTTCAAGCGACTTGCCGGTGTCGATCTGCTGCACGTTGCCTATCGCGGTGGCGCCCCGGCGATCGTCGATATCGCCGCCGGGCGCACCGACATGATGTTTGGCAATCTGCCGGAATTTCTTGGCCAGATCCGCGATGGCGGCCTGCGCGCCGTCGCCTTCGGCGCCCCGAACCCGAGCCCGCTGATGCCGGACGTGCCCTTGATCAGCGCGACGGTGCCGGGCTTCACGGTGCGCAACTGGTTTGGCGTCGCCGGTCCGGGTGGTATGCCGAAGCCGGTTCTGGATCGCTGGCTCACGGCGCTGCAGCGGGTGAACGCCGACCCGGTCTTCCAGCGGCGGCTGGCCGAGAACGGTATGGAAAGCTTGATCGGCGACCCCAATAGCTTTCGCAGCACCATCCAGGAAGACCGGCGGCGCTGGGGCGAGGTGATCCGCGCCGCCAATATCCGGGCTGATTGATCGACCTTAAGATCAACAATGGGCCGAGGTTCCTGTGTCGGGCATTCAGCTGTGTTCAGGCCAATCCCGTTACTCTCACCGCCTCGGCCCCGAGTATTCGTCCAGCCAGCTGCGGCGAAACGTACCGCCACCAGTCCTTCACCTAAGGCCAAGCGGGACCCGGTTTTACGTGCCAAGCGGACATACCGTCTGGAATTAAGGGAGCGGCGGCTCTGCGCCCACATCGGTCATTCGGACAGCGCGGCTGGTCCCCAAAAGTGGATATTGCCTTCTGCTCTCTCGGTGGTTGAGTTGGGCCGGGTGCCGCGGTGGTCATGCCTGCGGACCACCGGTGGGAGGGCGGCGGGCAGCGGAACTTGCACGTCGCACAAGGTGGTTGCGAGGGTATCCTGATGAGTTTCTATGCGAATCTTGGGGTGCGCCTAACCAAGAGTAATTTGAATCTCGCAGTGCTCAGCCACATACCCTAATCGAGCTTGAGGCCCGCCTGACGAAGGGCTGGCCCCCAGTGATCATGCCCCTCGATGATGAGGCGCCGGAACGCGTCCGGGTTGGCTGGTAGCGCGACGAAGCTCAGGACTCGCAGCCGCTCCTGCACTTCGGCTTGAGTGAGAAGCGCCGAGACCTCCTCAGCACAGCCCAAGGGGTCCCTTTTGGACGCCGATCCGGGGTCCCAATTGCAAGCCGATTGACACGCGATATCCGGCTGCGTGTCCATGGCAAGGGCAAGAGCCGCGTGTTCGTGCCGATGCTTGCCGCGCTGCCCTGGTTCGACAACCTCTGGGAGTTCTGGATCAAGGCCATGGGCCGCGAACCCGGCGACGATGACCCGGTGTTCGCCACACCAACGGGCAAACGGCTGGGCTCGGTGAAGAAGAGCCTGAGCGAGCTGCTGAAAACCGCCGAGCTGCTGGCGGACCACCGCGGCGCGCGGCGCACCGCCTATTCCTTCCGGCACTTCTACATCAGCCAGCAGCTGATTGCCGGTGTGGACGTGTTCCTGTTGGCGAAGAACACCGGCACGAGCAGCGACATGATCAAGCCGTTCTACGGCCAGGTGAGGCTGGAGCGCATGGCCAAAGAGCTCAGACCGGAGTGGCGGGACCGCGGTCAAGGAGGATAGGCGCCCCAGGGCCGAACGGCTCCACCGCGCGCAGCGCCGCGAGATCGTCCGGCAGGGTTGTCGTGTCGGCACCGGCGGCGCGCATCGCGGGGCCGAGTCTACGCGGGCGCGGTCGGCGTGGGAATCAGCCGGGACGTCTGCACGCGCGTCCAGTCCAGCCCGTCGAACAGCGCAGTGAACACCACCGGCGTCAGCCGCATGGCGCCATCCGCAATGGGCAGCCAGCGGAAGAGGCTGCCCTCCAGCTCACACCCTGCTTCCTCATCGTTGTCGCCAGAGCGCCCGCCGACCGTGCCGGGAGCGCTCCCAGAACGCTGAGGAGGACGGTCGGATGCAGAGCATCAAGCGGTCGAGCGAGACGTTCAACACCTGCTCCCTCCCAAGCGCGGCGACCAGAACCTTCCAGATAAGAGTCGCCCCACTCAGATCAGGTTCTCCGCCGAGAGCTCGTTCTTGAGGTAGGCGTAATAGATCGGCGCAGCGATCACGCCGGGAATGCCGAAAATTGCTTCCATCACCAGCATCGCAAGCAGAAGCTCCCATGCTCGTGCGTTAATCTGACCGCCCATCACGCGCGCGTTCACGAAGTACTCCAGCTTGTGAATCACTACCAGGAACCCCAGCGAGCACACGGCCAGAAGGGGTGAGACGCTCAGGCTCACGACTACGATCACGGTGTTCGAGATTAGATTGCCGATGACGGGAAGAAGCCCGGTGATGAAGGTCAAAACTACCATGGTCTTGCCAAGGGGGAGCTGGATGCCCATCCAGGGCACGATGACGAGCAGATAAAGGCCCGTCAGAGCGGTATTCAGCGCTGAGATGCGAACCTGAGCGAAGACCACGCTGCGAAAGGCCGCCCCAAGCAGGCGGGCTCTCTCGGTCAGCGCATGCACCAAAGGGCCGTGCTCAATGTCGCCAGCCTGGCGGCTCACGGCGATCATCCCGCCGATGATCATACCAAAGAGAATATGGAGCAGAGCTCGCCAGACATCCTGGCCTATGGAGCGCAGCTGCCCAGCATGCTCGCGCAACCAAGCGACAGCCGCGGCCTTCAGCTCGGTCGGTTCCTCAGGGAGAGAGCTGACCACCCAAGCCGGCAGACGAGAGCGGGCGGTCTCGATCACCTCGGCCATTTTCTGGAGGAGAACGGACAGGTTCTCGGACCCGCTCGACAGGAGCGAGATGAGCCCCAGGATCGCGGCCCCGATTGCGGCAATGACAAGGATGGCGAGCAGGGCCACGATGATGATCTTGCCCGTGCGCCGATGCACAAACCGGCTTTTGTGGCTCGGCGCGAGCAAGTGCACGAGTTGGTAGACCAACAATCCAGCGAGCAGTGACGCCAGCAGATGGAACTGCAGGGCACCCAGCAGAGCGAGCCCAGTCAGGACCTGGGTTGCAAGCTCAAGCCGAAGAGAGATGGTCGCCGCCCTCCTAAACGGTATGGGCTCCTCCGGTCGTGGGTGGTGTCCAACAGGACTGAGCATGAGGTCGGCTCTGGCGCTGCAATTGGCCCAACTCTACTCTTCTTTGGCGGCCCGTAGCCCAGAAAAAGCTGCGCCAAGGGATTGCTCAAAAGAGCCTCTCTGAGCTGCTGAAGGCTGCGGGGCTGCTGACCGACCACCGCTGCGCACGGCGTACTCCCTCCGGCCTTTCTACATCAGCCAGCAAGTCATTGCCGGCTTGGACGTGTTCCTGTTGGCGAAGAACACCGGCACAAGTAGCGACCTAATCGAACACTTCTACGGCCAAGTGAAAGTTGAGCGCATGGCCAAGGAGCTCAGGCCGGAATGGCGCATCGTAGCGGAGATGAGGCTGAGGGGTAGCACTGCGGGCTGTCGCGGTGGAGCGTGGCTTGACCCGTTGGGGTCAGGTGGCAGGATCTGGCCGCAATGGGAGGGAACGACAATGCCGGAAGGTGCCGGGCCTCAGCCGGAGGCCGCTGTCACGACCGTGCACGCCACGGATGTGCTGGTGCTTGGCGCCGGCTCCGCCGGCTGCGCCATCGCCGCGCGCCTCTCGGAGCACCAAGCCACCCAGGTGGCGCTGATCGAAGCCGGTCCCGCCGCCTGGCACGACCCCTGGATCCGCATTCCTGCCGGTTTCGCCCGGCTCTACGCTTCTGGCCGCTATGACTGGCGCTTCCATACGGAGCCCGAGCCCGGCCTCGCGGACCGCAGCATCCACTGGCCGCGCGGCAAGGTGGTGGGCGGCTCCGGCGCGGTGAACGGCCTGGTATTTCTACGCGGCTCCCCCCGTGACTATGACCGCTGGGCGCAATCCGGCGCCCGCGGCTGGTCCTACGAAGAGGTGCTGCCCTTCTTCCGCCGCTTGGAAACCTGGACCGGCGAGCCTTCGCCCGAGCGTGGCACCGAGGGGCCAATCCATGCTGCCGAGGCGCGCCACACTTCGCCCGGTGCCCAGGCCTTCATTGCGGCTGCCCTCGAGATGGGCCACCAGCGGGTGCGCGACTTCAACGGTGCCTGGCACGAGGGTGTCGGCCCGATGCAGATGAATGTCCGCCGCGGCTTCCGCAGCCATTCCGGTGACATGTTCCTCCGCCCCGCCCGCCGCCGGCCAAACCTACGCATAATGCCGGAGCGCGCGGTGCAGCGCCTGCTTTTCGAGGGGAGCCGCTGCACCGGCGCGCTGGTGCGTGGTCCGATGGGGCTTGAGCGGTGGGAGGCACGACGACAGGTGGTGCTCTCCGCCGGCGCCATCGGCACGCCGCAGATCCTGATGCTCTCCGGCATCGGAGACGGCGCTCACCTGCAGGAGATGGGCATACCGGTTCTGGTGGAGTCGCGCGGCGTCGGGCGGAACCTGCAAGACCACTTCCTGCAACGCATGCGCTACCGCGTGCGGCCCTGCGCCACGGTGAACGAACTGGTCCGCGGCCCCTTCGGCAAGCTGCGCATGGCGGCGCGCTACGCTTTCGACCGGCGCGGGCCGATGAGCATCGGGGCGGCGGAGGCCAACCTCTTTGCCCGCGTGCTACCCGGCGCCGAGGAGCCGGATATGCAGTATCTCTTCGTGAACTTCACCGTGACCAACTACGACCAGGGCCCGGACCCCTGGCCCGGATTCATGTTCAGCGCCTGCCAATGCCGCCCGGATAGCCGCGGCACGGTCACCCTGCGCAGCCCTGCCCCCGACGCTAAGCCGGTGATCCGCGCCAACTATCTCGAGGCGCCGCACGACCAGCGGCTGATGGTGGAAGGCGTGAAATATGCCCGCCGACTGGCGGCCCAGGGCCCTCTGGCAGCGCTGATCGAGGAGGAGCTCACCCCGGGTCCAAAGGAGCAGACTGACGAGCAGATCCTGGAGCACATCCGTCGCGACGGCGGCACCGTGTACCACCCCTGCGGCACCGCCCGCATGGGCGAGGATGCGCTGGCCCCGGTGGACAGCCGATTGCGCGTGAAGGGTGTGGAAGGGCTGATAGTGGCAGACGCAAGCGTCATGCCCCTCGTGCCCTCCTCCAATATCCAGCCAGCGGCGCTGATGATCGGGGAGCGGGCAGCGGAGTTCCTGCGGGCTGAGATGTCGGGCGGGTGAGCCGGGGCGGCAGTGGACCTCACGAGTCCCAAGGGCCAGAGGGTCGACCCTCCCACGGTTCACCCGCCGCGTTCTCAGGCGGGGGCGGACTTCGGCGTGCCCATTGCCTCAAGGATCTCGCGCGTTCTCGTCACCCGCGAGCCCCAGACACGATCGAACTCAGCAACTAGCCCCTGGAGCTCGGGCGAACCGAGCACCGCCTGCGCTCGGGTGACATCGGAGAACTCGTAAAAGGCATAATGGACCGACGGGTCTGTCCGGCTCCAGCAGCGCCAACCCCGCATTGCTCCGAAGCCGGCCACCGCATCGGGCAGGTGCTCGGTCTCATACCAGCGGTCGAAGCGCGGCCGATCGGTGGTTTCGGTCAGTACCGCACGCACCATCAGATAACCGTTGTTAACCATGGGCACAGCTTCCCTTGCGGTTTTGGTTCGCAGCCGACCATGCGTCTCATCGGATCAGGGCCAGTGCATGATCTTATTTGGCAGGGCTCGGCACCGCGCGGCTGCCCAGGACCGATCGCGCTTGTCACGCGTCGTCCTCATCTTCCTCGTCATCATCCGGATCGGGGTATTGAACCGGTGATGGTCCCGCCTTCGCTAGCACCCTCGGGTAGCGAGTCTTAGCCACCTTCACGTCCCGTCCCATCAGCTCGACCCGGAACAGCCATCCGTCGCCGTAGTCGAACAAGAAGACCATGGCGTGGCCGATTTCTAGAAAGGCATTGGCGATAGGCGTCTTCCTGACACTCTGCGTCCCGGTCGCCTCACCCATATCGGCGAACAGCTCGTAGGCCGGGCGTCCGCGCATCACCGCCCTGCCTTTCGTATCGGGATAGAAGCCAAAGGCGTGGTCGAACTCAAAGTCGAAGGCCCGGACGATCGCCTCAGCAAGCTTGGCAAGAGATGTGGCGCTGTCGATTTCAATATCCCGGTAGATTGCGGGCTGGTCCTGGAGCACCACCCGAAAAACGTGGGTCCCAGCTGCGGCCATACGGTCCTCCCGATGCCTCAACATGCGATCAGAGCAGCTCAGCGGTTTCAAGCCAAGCGCATGAGGGGACGGATGGGAGATGGAGCTCGCCTTTGACGGCGCCTACAAGCATCCCGGCACACGGGAACGCCATTCGCGGCTTCGGTAAGCACTTCGGACTGACCTCGACCGGGCCCGCTGCTACCCGTATCACCGGGTCCGAATGCAGTGTGGCCGCGAGACGGCCTGCCACACAGGAACGGAATGATGCCACGACCAGGGCCGCTTTCACTCAACACCGCCACGGTCCGGGAGCGATGGGGGCTTGCCGAGTGCGTCGATGGCTGCGCCCGCCGTGGCATCCCCGGCATCTCCCCATGGCGGGATGCGCTGGCGGATGCGGGCGGAGCGCAGCGCGCGGCCCGGCGTATCCGTGAGGCAGGCCTGACGGTCAGCAGCCTCTGCCGCGGCGGCATGTTCACCGCTGTCGATGCGGCCAGCCGCCGCGCTGCAGTCCAGGACAACCGACGCGCCATTGCGGAGGCGCATGCTTTGAGTGCTGCTTGTCTCGTCGTGGTGTCCGGCGGCCTTCCTCCAGGCTCAAAAGACCTGGACGGCGCGCGGGAGATGGTGCGTGACGGGCTGGCCGAGGTTCTGGACGAGGCTCGTGCTGCTGGTGTCACTCTCGCGCTCGAGCCACAACACCCGGTGGCCTGCGCCGACCGCTCCGTGCTCTCCACCTTGGCTCAGGCGGTCGACCTATGCGACGAGTTGGGCACGGGCATGGGCGTGGTTCTGGATGTGTGGCAGGTCTGGTGGGATCCTGACCTTGCCCGGCAGGTCGCTCGGGCGCACGGCCGCATTGCCGCATTCCAGGCTAGCGACTGGTTGGTGCCGACGACCGACTTGGCTCCCGACCGCGGAATGCCAGGAGACGGCGTGATTAACATCCCACGCCTACGCGCCATGGCCGAGGCCGCCGGCTACAGAGGCCCAGTCGAAGTCGAGGTGCTGTCCAGACGGTGGTGGACGCGTGATCCTGGAGAGGTGCTGCAGATGGTAAAGGAGCGCCACGCAGTCGCTTGCTAACAGCTGGACTATGCAGTTGGACCCCAGCGGGTGTTACGCAGGCCCTGCGAGCGTCAAGGAGCCCGGCAAGGGCTGCGGATGCACTCGCGCTGCTTGAGATCGGGCAGATCGCCGTCAGTGGTCCGTACAGCGTTCTGGGGACTACTGGCGGCGTGCCGCTCCTTTTCGACCGCAGCCGAGCCGCCGCTTGACCGGAGAAATGTTCGCATCCGCTTCTGAGGCATAACTCCTCCGCTTGACCCTGCTCTGGTGTTCGCCACACCAACGGGCAAGCGGCTGGACTCGGTGAAGAAGAGCCTCGCCGAGCTGAAGGCTGCCGGACTGCTGACCGACCACCGCGGCACACGGCGCACAGCCTACTCCTTCCGGCACTTCTACGTCAGCCAGCAGCTGATCGCCGGCGTGTGTAGTGCGACCGGTTGTTGAGACAGCTGACTGCGCTGTTCAGGCGGCTAAGGGTAGATGGGTGGGTAGGCGCTGAGCAAGGTTGTGTTGCTCGACGCGGACCTGGTTCGGGGTGCGATAGCCGTGCCGAGCAACGAGCCAGGTGGCGTTGTAGTGGATGGCGAACTCCTGCAGCCCACGCCGCAGCTCTTCGATGGTGTCGAAGGTGTGCACCCAAAGGAAGTTCTCCTTCAGGGTACGGATAAAGCGCTCGGCGACGCCGTTGCCCTCGGGCTGGCGAACGAAGGAGGGCGAGCTCTCGATGCCGAGGAAGGCTATCTCGTCCTGGAAGTCGCCCGACATGTAGTTTGAACCGTGGTCGTGGCGCAGGGTGAGGTCCTTGGCTACGTCCTTCTCGATGCGACCAAAGTGGCACAGGACGCCCTGGCGCACCGGCTCGAGCGCCTCGTGGCGGTTGCCGGAGCGCGCGGCGTGGCTGCCGACGCACTCGCCGGAGCAGTGGTCGACGGCAACAAACACCCGGGCCCGGCCCTCCTTGACGGTCACGGTCTCGGTCATGTCGGTTCCCCACATGACATCCACGGCGGTGGTGGTGATCGTGCCGTCATGGGCGCGCTGCTCGGGACGGCCGACGCGGTGTGGCGCCAGTAAGCCGTGCTGGCCCATGAGGCGCCGGACCCGCCGGGCCGCGGTGCGGATGCCGGCATGGCGCAGCCGGGCCCAGATCTTGCGGTAGCCCTCACCATGCAGGCGCGAGCCAAGGATCTGGGCGCGAATGTGCTCGAGCAGCTCGGCATCGGAGCAGGCGCCGACCGGACCGCGGCGCGCCGGAACGGGCGACGGTTCGGCGCTGGCCGCCGCCCGGTGGCGGTAGACCGTGGTACGGGAGAGGCGCCAGACCCGGACGACCCGGGCCAGGCCGTAGGCGCGGCCCATGGCCGGCGAGACAGCCTGGCTCATCGCCTCGACCTCCGTCGGCCCAAAGGGCGCCCGCCCTCCAAAGCCGCAATCTTCTGCTCCAGCAGCTCGTTGACCATGGTGACCTCGCCGAGCTTGGCCCTGAGCTGGAGCAACTCCTCGTCGCGGCTGTCGCGCTCGCGCTCCTTCATCGCCGCCTCCGCCCCGACCAGGGCGCGGTCGCGCCACTCGCTCAGACGAGCGACGGTGACGTTGAGTTCGCGGGCCACGGTCTCCAGCGGCTCGCCGCGGAGCAGGCGGGTGATGGCAGCCAGCTTGCGCCGAGCGGAGTTGCGACGCTCCGGCCCCGCCGCGCCCGAGGGGGCGCCGGCGTCAGCCTTCTGGGCGCACGCCGGCGCCCCCTCGGGCTTGTCGCTGTGGTTCTGGTCCATTGGTCTGACCTCCGGTTGCGGTGATCTCTACCGCAGTCGGCTGTCTCATCGAACCGTGCCGCACCCCACTGATCGCCAGCGTGGACGTGTTCCTGCTGGCAAAGAACACCGGCACGAGCAGCGACATGATCGAGCGATTCTACGGACAGGTAAAGCTGGAGCGCATGGCGAAGGAGCTCCGGCCGGAGTGGCGGGTGGGGCCGTGGGACGGGAATTGATGAGCCTTGCCATTACATTAGTATGGGGTGGCGCCGGTCGCGGTCCGCTTGTCGCCGTAGTGCAATGCGTGCTCTATAAGTGGGATCTGTTGATCGGCAAATCTCCGCTTTGTCTTGGGGCACTAACCGGACCATAGTCCCGGAATGTTGGCGGAGAACGCAATCTCTGGGCCGGTCTTTGCTGCGTACCTCGAGTGCGAAACCAAGGCTTACCTGCTGCAGCAAGGCGTGCCGAGCCCATCAACCGAGACCCAGGCTTTGAGGCGTGTCCTCGAAGCTCGGTTCAAGCGATCTGCCTTAGATTCACTGCAGGCGAGCGTGCCGGAGCATGAGGTGCTCGTTGGCACACCCAGCCGCGAGATCCTCCGGGCAGGCAGATACAGCCTTATCCTGGGCCCGGACCTTCCATTCTCGCATGGCGTCGCCCGCCCTGACGCCATTGAACGGCTTCTACTGCCAGGTGGGCGGACGCGGGTCACGTATCGCCCCGTTCGGTTTTGCTGGGCCGAGAAGCCAACCATTGCAGACAGGCTCACTCTCGCCTTCGATGCACTCGCTATTATGGAGATTGCCGGGCGTCCTCCGCCGACAGGCAGGGTCATCGTTGGTACGAAATACGCCAAGCAGACGGTGTCCGTCACCAAACTGTCCACGAAGGCACGAGGTGTTCTTAAAGCCGCTGGAGTGATCCTGGCTAAGACACATGCACCCGTCCTCGCCCTCAATAAGCACTGCCCCGCCTGCGAGTACCAGGCTCGGTGCCGCAAGCTAGCTATCGAAAGTGACGATCTGAGCCTACTACCGACCATGTCGGCCAAGGCGCGGAAAAAGAAGATCAACAACGGCGTCGGCACGGTAACGCAGTTGTCCTACACGTTCCGACCACCTCGGCGAAAGCGGATCGGTTCGGGGGTTACCCTGAAGCACGACCCTGCCCTAAAGGCGCTTGCGATTCGCACCAACCGCACACACGTTATTGGCACACCGGCTCTCCCGTTGGCTGGGACTGCCGTGTACCTGGACGTTGAAGGTGTCCCGGACCGCAGCTTCTACTATTTGATCGGACTCAGGTTCCGCTCTGATGAGGTAGAGGTCCAGCGCTCTATTTGGGCGGACGACGAAGGCAGCGAAAGGGAGATGTGGCAATCGTGCTTGAGGATCCTTAAGCAGATTGGTGAACCATGCCTCATTCACTACGGCAGCTACGAGACGCATTTCCTCAAGCGGATGAGGGCGTTATTGCGGCGAGGCGGAAGACGGCACCTTTGTCGAAGAACTCCTCTCGCGTGCCGTCAATCTGGTATCCCTCACCTTCAGTCAAATCTATTTTCCCACGTACTCAAACGGGCTGAAGGAGATCGGACAGTATCTAGGCTTTCGGTGGTCCGATCCGGAGGCTTCCGGTACCAGCGCCATGGTTTGGCGCTCTGCCTGGGAGTTGTCCCGAGATCCGACACTTAAACAGCGTTTGGTAACCTACAACGAGGAAGACTGCCAAGCCACCCAGAAGCTTACCGAAAAGCTGTTTAGCATCTGTTCGGGACAACAAGGGCCAGAACCATCCGAAGACAGTGTCAACGTGCGGTCGATGGAGCGGAGCTATCCACTTCGGTTTGGGCCGCTCAATTTTGCCGTACCCGCCTTCCAGCACATCAACGAAGCTGCCTATTGGGATTACCAGCGAAGCAAGGTCTACCTGCGCCCGTCAAAGAAAGCCGGACGTGCCATTCCGGGGCGTTCGCACCCGTCCAAGCGGCCGCGGCTTTCCATCAACAAGGTGGTGCAGGCTCAAGAGGCTCGTCCGACGCTCTGTCCAAAATGTGGGTCAGGGAAGTTTTACAAGAATGGGCTTCGCAGTAGAGTTACATGTGACCTGCGGTTTTCACGCACTGGCGTGAAGCTCTGGACGGTCCAGCACAAGTTCATGCGTTATCAATGCTGGAACTGCAAACATGGCATGATGGAGTTAGCGAGAACGGGTAAGTATGGCGTGAGCCTACAGGCCTATGTGGTCTACCAACTCATCGAGCTTCGACTCTCAATTCGGGCGGTGGTCCGAAACATGAATGTGCTAGTAGGTCTTCAGCTTCCGGTCAACGCGGTGAGCAACATAAAAACCAGCCCCGCAAAGCGGTACATGCCGGTGTACCAGAGCATTCTTCAGCGCATCAGTTGCGGAGGACTCGTCCATGCAGACGAGACCCAAGTTCAAATAGATGGCGAGGTGCATTACGTTTGGGTTTTCACCAATCACACCGAAGTCGCGTACGTCCACGCTCCATCGCGTGAGGCCGGCGTCGTCCGGGACCTTTTGCACGATTTCAAAGGCGTGCTGGTGTCCGATTTCTACGCCGGATATGATGGCCTGGATTGTGCGCAGCAGAAGTGCTTAATTCACCTCCTGCGTGACATCAATGAGGATGTCCTGAAAAATCCTTTTAACGACGAAATGCGACAGGTTGCAGTCAAGTTTGCCGACCTACTCAAACCTATCATTGACACGGTTGATCAGCGCGGGCTGAAGGTTTGGTACCTCCACAAACATAAGAAGGATGTGGAGCGCTTCTACCGCTTACTTGCAAACTGCGATTACCACACTGAAGTGGCGCAGGGATGGCGCAGGCACTTCGAAAAGAACCGCTCCAAGCTGTTCACCTTCTTGAACCACGACGGAGTTCCTTGGAATAACAATAACGCGGAGCACGCGATCAAGGCGTTCGCACGTTTGCGGAATGTGATTGGCTCTTCCAGCACGGTGAAGGGTATCGGTGAATATCTTGTCCTGCTGAGCATTCACGAGACCCGCAAGCTCAAGGGAAGCGACGTTCTAAGCTTTATGCGATCGGGAGCGACCGAGTTTTAGTGTCTGGTGAAATCCGACTGGGACACGGAGATCTCGCTTGTAAACTCGTGGTGGTTATTACCCCCGGTGGACCTCCAGTCAGAGCCGTGCAAGCGGCATACAGGGCGATGGCAGCTCAACATCAGGGCTGGACGACGGTTCGGATCTAACCGCGAGACTTAGTCCTCGATGATCAGCCAGGAGGTGATAACCCAGAGAATGGGGCCTGACCTGACGACCGGTGCTGCTGGAAAGCCAAGCCTTGTGGATCTGACGGGTATTTTCACCACATCGGCCCGACTGGTAGTCTCTTAACGGTCCGGCGTTCGCGTGCTCTGGCCCTTGCCCGCGCTGTGGGAGGCGGGACCTGACCGGACAACGCAACGGTGCATCTCTCAATTCAATCGAGGCCGACATGCCGAGGAGAAGGAGTTCTGAAGGCAAGACGGTCGATGCAATGCGCCTCGACGCGCTCATCGAGGAGGCGGTTGTAGACTGCTACGACGAGACCGAGCAGGCGGTTGGTCTCTTCACCATGATCGAGGACAACCTGGAGCTGCCGTTCCAGACACGGGTCCTGGGTCTGGAGGTGACCGTCGGTGCTGTTGAGCAGAGCGATGACGGCAGCCCGGTTGCTGTGTGCCGGCACGGCCGCGAGACCCAGCGCATCTCCTTGCTGGATCTGCCGCTACCATCACCTCCGCCAAAGGGCGTTGAGTGGATCGCCGCCTACCGACGCTGGGCCAAGCACAGCTGACGGCCGGGACGCGCGCATGAGCGAGTTCCAGTACTACGAGTTCCAGGCAATCGACCGTCCCCTCGACGAGGAGGCGCAGCAGGCATTGCGGCGCATATCCACGCGGGCCCTGATTACTCCGCACAGCCTCGTTAACACGTATCAGTGGGGAGACTTCAAGGGTGACCCGCGAGAGCTGGTGACGCGGTGGTTTGACCTCTTCGTCTACTGGGCCAACTGGGGCACCCGTAGGGTGCTCATCCGCCTGCCGCAGCAGTCCGTAGACCTGGCCGCCATCCGTCTCTACCGCGTCCGCGGCATCCTCGAGTACGAGGTGTCGCGCGACCATGTCATCATTGACATCCAGCGCACGATCGAAGATCCACCTGATGAATTGCCTGAAGAGGCAGGCGCATCTGTCCCCTTCGCGGCCCTGCGCGGCGATCTGTTGCGGGGTGACGAGAGCTGTCTCTACCTTGGGTGGCTGCTCGGCGTTCAAGATGGGTTGATTTCACCCAAAACGTCCGAGCCGCCGCGGCCATTAGGCATTTCACGGCCCTCCGGCGCGCTCCATGGCTTCGCCACCTTCTTCGGCCTCGACGGCGACCTGCTGGCGGTTGCGGCGGGAGCGGACTGCGACGGAGCGGGGCCGCGCGAGCCCTCGCCCGGCGACATGAGGGCGTTCATCACGCGCTTGCCCGAGGCGGAGAAGACGGACCTGCTGTGCCGGTCGGTGCTGGGGAACAACCCTACGGTGGTCGCCGAGGTCCGCCGCCGCTGGCTGGCCGCTAGGGCGAGTGGCCAGAGGGCCGAGAAGCCGGTGCGGCGATGGACGGCCCGCGACCTCCTGGGCGAGGCCGAGGCCCATGCGAGCGAACGGCGGCGTCTGCAGGCGGAGCGGGAGGCAGCCGAGCGCGCCAAGCGAGCGGAACAGGAAAGAATCGAGCTCGAACGCCGATTGGCCGCTCTCTCCGGGCGAGAGGACAAGGCATGGAGCCAAGTCGAGGCAATTGCTGAGGGAAAGCGCTCGGCCGAGTACGATCAAGCCGCCGCAGTGCTAAAGGACCTTCACACGCTCGCCCAACGCAACGGGCGCACCGCTGAGTTTGCCTCACGTCTGGAGCGGCTGCGTGCAGGCCACCGGCGCAAATTGGGGCTGCTGGACCGCCTCCGGTCTGCGGGATTGTGACAGGAGCGTGGCCGGACAGTGCAGCCGGCAGCCTCGCACCGTCGCACCCCTGCGGAGGACCACTCCCTCGACCGTGCTAGGAGTGTGCTAGCGCACCAGATGGTCACGCCTTACGGCGCTGATGCAGAAGGACTCTCGCGGGGGCTGTGCTAGCGGTGCGCTAGGCACCCGCAACCGCGGCAGCGTGGCTGCCCCGCTTATAAGCTCTTGATCTGCTTAAGAGAAATGGTGCCCAGGGGCGGAATCGAACCACCGACACTGCGATTTTCAGTCGCATGCTCTACCAACTGAGCTACCTGGGCCCAAGCGGCCCCCGCATCGGGGGCGCGGCAGAGGGGCGGGGATGTAGCGGAAGCCCGGGCGCCTGTCCACCCGTTCAGCGGCCCTCGGTGTCATCATCCCCGCATTCGAGATCCTCCCCCGGGATGGCGTAGTCGCCCGCCAGCCAGCGGCCGAGATCGACCTGCCGGCAGCGAGCCGAGCAGAAGGGGCGGTGCGGCGCGGGCGGTTCCACGGGCTTGTTGCAGACCGGGCAGCGGCGGACGGGCGGCTTATCCGCCATGGGGGGCCTCCTCGATGGTCCAATGCGCCCACGGACGTGCGGGGTCGGGGCGGAGTTGCAGGGGCTGGCCGATCGCCTCCGCCGCCTCGGCGAGGGCGCCGGGCAGGGTGTCGAGCGCGGCCAGCACGGCGGGGGCGGCGGCCAGCGCCAGGCGACGGCCGGGGCAGGCGGCGGCCTCGCGCACGGCCTGGCGCAGGGCGGCGAGGCCGGGGGTGAGCGGGCCGGCCAGCACCTCGTGCAGCGGCGGGTGGATGCGCTGGCGGAGGATCTCGAACAGGCCGAGCGGGCCGAGGCCAAGCAGGCGGGCCAGGCGGTCGGGCGCCAGGGCGCGGGTCAGCGGCTCGGCGAGGGCGGCGCGGCGCTTGGCCGTCATCCCCGCCAGGTCGAGCAGGATGGGCCCGGCGAGCTGGCGGAGGCGGATCTGCCGCGCGGCCTCGGCCACCGCCGCCTCGTTGACGCGGCGCTGCGCTTCCGGGTCGCGCGCACCGGCGGCGCTGCCGGCATCGACATCGAGGGCGGCGAGCGCCGGCGTCGGGTGGACGAGGATGCGGCCGCCGCCGGGGAGCGGCACCTCCGGGCTGGCCAGCGCCTCGAACTCGGCCTCCAGCGCCTCGTCGAAGACCGGGCGGGGTGAGTAGGCGGCGCGGAGGCGGGCGGCGAGGGTGGCGCCGTCCGTCAGCAGCTCGGCGCCGGGATGGGCGCGGGCGAGGCGCAGCGCCGCCTGCGGCCCGCGGGCCAGCAGCAGGGGCGTGTTGCCCGGCGGAGCAGCGCCGGCGCGGGCCTGCTCGGCGGGCGTCAGGCGGGCGGTGACGCGGGCGCCCTTGCCGCCCTGCGGCGCCCGGGTGACGCGCACGGGCAGCACCAGCCCCTCCTGCACCGAGCGGGCGATGGGCTGGCGCGTGGCGCTCGCCTCCGATTCGGGGAGGAAGCCGGTCTCGCTCCCGGCCAGCAGCAGGAAGGCGCCGGCCATGGCGGGGGCCAGGGCGGTGACGCGGGCGCGGTGCAGGTCGCCGACGCCGTCCGGCCGGGCGGGGCGCTCGAACCAGGCCTCCTCCAGCCTGTCGCCGCGCAGGAGGGCCGTGCGGACCTCGCCCGGAGAAACGGAGACGAGGATGCTCAGGGACTCAGCCAGCCGATCCCCCGCAGCAATTGCGCCGTCTCGAAGAGGGGCAGGCCCACGACATTGGAATGGGAGCCGGAGAGGAAGCGGACGAAGACCTCGGCCCGGCCCTGGATGGCATAGCCGCCGGCCTTGCCCCGCCATTCCTCGCCGGCGACATAGTCCTCGACCTGCGCCTCGGTCAGGCGCTGGAAGGCGAGGATGGTGTCGACCAAGCGGGTGCGGAGCTTGCCGTCTGGCGTGCAGAGGGCGACGCCCGTATAGACATGGTGCCGACGGCCGGAAAGCAGGGTGAGGAAGCGCCGGGCCTCGTCGGCATCGGCCGGCTTACCGAGGATGCGGCGGCCGACGCCCACCACCGTATCGGCGGCCAGCACCAGCGCCCCGGGCGCCAGGGCGCCGACGGCCTCGGCCTTGGCGGCGGAGAGGCGGGCGGCGAGCAGGCGGGGCAGCTCCGCCTTCAGCGGGGATTCGTCGAGGTCGGCCGGCAGCACGCGGTCCGGCAGGACGCCGATGCGGGCCAGCAGCTCCAGCCGCCGCGGGCTGGCGGAGGCCAGCACCAGGGGCGGTTTGCCCATGCTCAAACGCGCTTACTTGAAGCGGAAGGTGATGCGGCCCTTGGTCAGGTCATAGGGCGTCATCTCGACATTCACCCGGTCCCCGGCGAGGACGCGAATGCGGTTCTTGCGCATCTTCCCGCTGGTATGGGCGAGAACCATGTGCTCGTTGTCGAGCTTCACCCGGAACATCGCATTGGGCAGCAGCTCCTGCACGGTGCCGCTGAACTCGATCATGTCCTCTTTCGACATCAGGAACCTTCATGCTGAACGGCGTGCCGGGTCCGCGCCAGGTCCGGATCGGACGGCGTCGGGCCCTGGGGCACGCACTCGGGGGTTGACTTCGTTGGGTCAAGATGATGGTCGGCCGGGGCCGGGTCAACCCAGCCGGCGCGCAACGCTGAGTCCGTGGGCCTGCAGGCCTTCCGCCTCGGCCAGCGCCACCGCGGCGGGGCCGATGGCCGCAAGGCCGGCCTCGCTCGCCTCCACCCAGGTGGTGCGCTTCAGGAAGTCGAAGACCGAGAGGCCGGAGGCGAAGCGCGCCGTCCGCCCGGTCGGCAGGACGTGGTTCGGGCCCGCGACGTAGTCACCCAGCGCCTCCGGGCACCAGCGGCCGAGGAAGGCGGCGCCCGCATGGCGGATGCCGGCGAACCAGCCGCGCGGGTCGGGCAGCATCACCTGCAGGTGCTCGGGCGCGAGGCGGTTGGTGATGGCCTGCGCCTCCGCCCAGTCGCGGACCAGGATGGTGGCGCCGTGGCGCCGCCAGCTCTCGCCGGCGATGGCGCCGCGGGGCAGCGTCTCCAGCTCCGCCTCGACGGCGGCGGCGACGGCCTCGACGAAAACGGCGTCGTCGGTGATGAGGATGGCCTGGGCGCTCTCGTCGTGCTCGGCCTGGGCCAGCAGGTCGATGGCGACGAGGCGCGGGTCGTTCGAGGCGTCGGCGACCACCACCACCTCGGAGGGGCCGGCGATGGAATCGATCCCGACCCGGCCGAAGACCTGGCGCTTGGCTGCCGCCACATAGGCATTGCCAGGACCTACGATGCGGTCGACCGCCGCGATGGAGCCGGTGCCATGGGCGAGCGCCGCCACCGCCTGCGCCCCGCCGACGCGGTAGATCTCGCTGACGCCCGCCCGCCGCGCCGCGGCCAGCACCAGCGGGTTGAGCTCCCCGCCCGGCGTCGGCACCACCATGGCGATGCGCGCGACGCCCGCGACGCGGGCCGGCAGCGCATTCATCAGCACGGAGGAGGGGTAGGCCGCCTTGCCGCCCGGCACGTAGAGACCGACCGCATCCAGCGGCGTCCAGCGCATGCCGAGCGTGAGGCCTGCCGGGTCCGGCAGCTCGAGGTCGGCCGGCCGCTGGGCGGCGTGAAAGCGCTCGATCCGCTCGGCGGCGAGGTCGAGGGCAGCGAGCAGCGCGGCCGGGATGCCGGCGGTCGCCGCCTCGATCTCGGCCGGGGTGACGCGCAGCGCCCCGGCATCGATCGGCGCCCAGCCGTCGAAGCGGGTGGTGAGCCGCAGCAGGGCGGCATCGCCCCCGACCTTCACCTCCTCGATGATGCCGGCGACGGCGTCGTCGACCTGGGCCGTGGTCTCGCGGGCCATGTCGAGCAGGGCGGCGAAGCCGGTCTCGAATTCCGGCGCGCTGGTGTCGAGGCGCATCATGCGGCGAGCGCCGCGCGGAAGCGGGCGATCCAGGCGCCGATGCGCTCCGGCATGGTCTTCAGCGCCGTGCGGTTGACGATGAGGCGGGAGGTGACATGGGCGATCACCTCCGTCTCGATCAGCCCGTTGGCCTTCAGCGTGCTGCCGGTCTGCACCAGGTCGACGATGACGCGGGCGAGGCCGAGCGAGGGCGCCAGCTCCATCGCGCCGTTCAGGTGGACCACCTCGGCCTGGATGCCGCGCGCGGCGTAGTGGCGCCCGGCGACATTGGGGTACTTGCTGGCGACCGCGATGCGCGACCAGCGGCTCGGGTCGTCCTGCCCGGCGGTTGCGGCAGGCTCGGCCACGCTGATGCGGCAGCGGCCGATGCCGAGGTCGAGCGGGGCGTAGATCTCCGGATAGTCGAATTCCATCAGCACATCGGCGCCGCAGATGCCGATCTGCGCCGCGCCATGGGCGACGAAGGTGGCGACGTCGAAGGGGCGGACGCGCACCACGTCGAGGCTCGGGTCGCTGGTCTCGAAGCGGAGGCGGCGGCTGTCCTCGTCCCGGTAGTCCGCCGCGGGCTGGATGCCGGCGCGGGCCAGCACCGGGCCGAGCTCCGCGAGGATGCGGCCCTTCGGCACGGCGAGGATGATGGGGCCGGTGCCGGCCGCCCTGGCGGTGTCGGAATCGGGAATCGGAAGATCCATGCAGTTCAGCCCGGAAGCCGTTCTATATCGGCCCCGACAGCGGCGAGTTTCTGTTCCACCCGCTCATAGCCGCGGTCGAGGTGATAGACGCGGTTGACGATGGTCTCCCCTTCTGCCGCCAGCCCGGCGAGGATGAGGGAGACGGAGGCGCGCAGGTCGGTCGCCATGACCGGCGCGCCCGACAGGCGGGGCACGCCGCGGACGATGGCCGAGGCGCCATGCGCGTTGATGCGGGCGCCCATGCGGTTGAGCTCCGGCACATGCATGAAGCGGTTCTCGAAGATCGTCTCGGTGATCATCGAGGCGCCCTCGGCGACGGCCATCAGCGCCATGAACTGCGCCTGCATGTCGGTGGCGAAGCCGGGGAAGGGCTCCGTCATCACGTCGACGCCATGCAGCCCGTTGAGGCGGGAGACGCGGAGGCCCTTGCCCTCCGGCTCCACCGCCACGCCGGCCTCGCGCAGGGTGCGGGCAACCGAGCCGAAATGCTCGGCCCGCGCGCCCTCGAGCAGGACGGAGCCGCCGGTGATGGCCGCGGCGCAGGCATAGGTGCCGGCCTCGATCCGGTCAGGCACGATGTCATGCACGGCGCCGCCGAGGCTGCGGCGGCCGACCACATGCAGCCGGTCGGTGCCGATGCCCTCGATCTCGGCGCCCATGGCGACCAGGCAGCGGGCGAGGTCCTCGATCTCCGGCTCGCGGGCGGCGTTGACCAGCTCCGTCTCGCCATCGGCGAGGCAGGAGGCCATCAGCAGGTTCTCGGTCGCGCCGACCGAGACGACGGGGAAGATGATGCGGGCGCCCTTCAGGCCATGCGGCGCCTCCGCCTCGATATAGCCGGCGTCGAGGGTGATGGTGGCGCCCATCGCCTCCAGCCCCTTGAGATGGAGGTCGACGGGGCGGGTGCCGATGGAGCAGCCGCCGGGCAGCGAGACGCGGGCCTTGCCGTGGCGGGCGAGGATCGGGCCGAGGACGAGGACCGAGGCGCGCATCTTCCGCACCAGGTCGTAGGGCGCCTCAAGGTGGTTGGCCTCGCCGGCGATGGTCAGCGTCCGGGCCTCGCGGTCGTGCTCGACGGTCAGCCCGTGCTGGATCAGCAGGGCGCGCATGGTGGCGATGTCGGCGAGGTCGGGCGCGTTGCGCAGCACGACCGGGCCGCTGGCGAGGAGGCCGGCGGCCATCAGCGGCAGGGTGGCGTTCTTGGCGCCGCTGATCGGGATGCTGCCCTGGAGCGGCTGGCCCCCGCGGATGCGGATGCGGTCCATGATCGCGGCTAATCCTTACGGTTTCGGCAAAGGGAGGCCGATCTGGTGCCCGGATATGCCTGCCGGTTTCTTACGGCCCGCCGCCGGGCGGGGGCCGCTATGCGCCGGACATGCATGGGACCTTCGAGCCTCAACCCCCATGCCGGGCCGTCTGGGAAACGGTCGGGGCGGGATACAGGGACTCTCTCGGGGATGCAATCGGGCATTCCCCCCTGGGTCCGGCCGCTCACGATAGGGCGAGAGGCGGGCGACAGCGGCAGCCGGCGGCCCATAGTCCTCCTGCTCTGCCGAAGGACATCCCCCGCCTGACCAGGCTGCTCTTCACCCATCCGGCCTGGCGGCGGCTGACGGTGCTGGCGCTCTACGGCTACCAGGGGCTGGTGGCCGGCTTCGCCGTCACGGCGCTGCCCAACCACCTCGCCGCGACGGGGTCGGCGCCGGAAGCCATCGGCGCCACCATGGCGATGACCGGCCTGCCCTGGGTGCTACAGCCGCTCTGGGGGCCGCTGGTCGACCGGCATGGCGCCTTCCGCATGGGGCGGCGGCGCTTCTGGATCCTGGCCGGGCTGGCGGGGGCGCTGCTCTGCCTGGCCTGCCTGCCGCTGGCGGAGGGTCTCGCGGGGATCGGGCTGGTGCTGCTGGCGCACAATGCCTGCGCGGCGCTGACCGACACGGCGGTCGACGCGCTGATCATCGACCGGGTCCCGGCCAACCACCTGGGCGAGGTGACGGCGCTGACCCGGGCCGGCTTCGTCACAGGGATGGCGCTCGGGGCGGCGCTGTTCTCCTCGGTGATCGCGGCGCTTGGGCTCGCGGTGGCGGAGCACCTGCTGCTGCTGCTCGGCCTGCTCGTGGTCGCGGTGCCGGTCCTGGTGCGGGAGGAGGCGGGCGATGCGCTGCTCTCCCCGCGGCGGCGGGTCGGGCCGGGGCGCGGGGCGGAGGATGCCTCCTACCTCGCCGTCCTGCAGGAGCTGCTCGCCTTCGGGCGGCGGCCGGAGATGCTCGTCCTGCTCGCCATCTGCGTGGCGGAGGAGTTCGCCACGGGCGCCTTCGGCGTGCATTTCGGGCTGGAGCTGGTGGCGACCGGGCGGTGGGAGGCGACGAGCCTCTCGCACCTTCAGGGCGGGCTGACGCTGGCGAGCGGGACCATCGGCGCCTTCTCGATCGGGCTGTGGCTGGACCGGGTGGGGCCGCAGCATGCGCTGCGCCTGCTGCTCGGCGCCTGCGCCGTCGGCTATGTCGTCACGGCGGTGCTGCTGTTCGGGCCGCGCGGCTTCCTGGCGGAGGGCCTAGCCATGGCGCTCTCCAGCATCGTCCCCGCGCTGGTCTTCGTCTCGCTCGCGCCGGCGGTGATGCAGGCGATCCAGGGTGGCGGGGCGGCGACGCAATTCGCCTTCGTCATGGCGGCGCTGAATGGCGGGAGCATCCTCGGCTCGGCGGCGTCGGGGCGGATCGGGGCCGTGCTGGCATCCTGGCAGATCGCGCTCGGCGGGGCGGCGATCTTCGCCCTGTGCGCCGCAGCGGCTGGCGGGGCGCTTCGGCAAGCGAAGTGATGATAATACAACCGCTAGTATTGGCGTGGCATTATTGTCGCAGGATGACTTATTTGGAACCCATAAGAACCTTTTTAGTCCTCCGGCATACGTGATGCGGCCTTTCCCTGGTGGAATCTGACCGAGCCCTGATTTGCTCGGCTGAGTTCAGGGATGAATCGCTATGGTGAATGCGTCGAGGCGCCGTCGCGTCGGAGTGGCGGTGGTTGGCATGGGCGGCGCGGTGGCCACCACCGCCGTCGCCGGGGTCGAGCTGATGCGCCGCGGCGCGAACCAGATGACCGGCCTGCCGCTCGCCGATGTCGCGGTGCCCGGCCTTGCCGGTTATGAGGATCTCGTCTTCGGCGGCTGGGACGTGAACGGGCAGAGCCTCGCCGCCGCCGCCGCCGAGCACCATGTGCTGAACGACAACCAGCTGGCGGAAGCCGAGGGCGCGCTCGAGCGCATCAAGCCCTGGGCCGCGGTCGCCAGCAGCGCCTTCTGCCGGCGGATCGGCGGCAGCAACACGCGCGAGATGCGCGGGCATCGTGCTGCGATCGACGCGATCATCAGCGACATCCAGCAGTTCAAGGCGGCGAACGACCTCGACGACGTGGTGATGATCAACCTCGCCTCGACCGAGCGCACGCCGGTGGAGGGCGAGGCGCTCGGCACCGCGGACGGCTTCCAGCGCGCGCTCGACCGCGACGACCCGGATATCGGCCCGGCCATGCTCTATGCCGCGGCCGCGATCGAGGCCGGCGTCGCCTACGGCAATTTCACCCCCTCCGTCGCCGCTGACATCCCCGGGCTGATGGAGCTCGCCGAGCGGCGCGGCGTGCCGCTCGCTGGCAAGGACGGCAAGACCGGCCAGACGCTGCTCAAGACCGTGCTGGCGCCTGCCTTCCGGGCGCGCGCGCTGCATGTGGACGGCTGGTTCTCCACCAACATCCTCGGCAACCGCGACGGCCAGGCGCTGGAGGACCCGGACAGCCTGAAGTCGAAGCTCGGCACCAAGGGCAGCGTGCTCGACAGCATCCTCGGCTACAAGGTCGAGGACCACATCGTCGACATCCGCTACTACCGGCCGCGCGGCGACGACAAGGAGGCCTGGGACAACATCGACGTCAGCGGCTTCCTCGGCCACAAGATGCAGATCAAGGTCAACTTCCTCTGCAAGGACAGCGTGCTGGCGGCGCCGCTGGTCCTCGAGATCGCCCGCGTGCTCGATCTCGCGCGGCAGCGCGGCGAGCGGGGGCCGCAGGAGCAGCTCTCGCTCTTCTTCAAGGCGCCGATGACGGCGGGACGACGAGCGCCGGAGCACGCCTTCCACGTCCAGGAGCGGATGCTGGCCGACTGGCTCGAGGGCAAGGCTGGCCGATGAGCCTGGCTGCCGCGGAGGAGGGTGGGCGAGCCTCGCCCGCCCTGATGCCGCTGTTGCGGAGCCTCGAGGACCTGAAGCGCATCCGCTCGGCGGGACGCGCGGGCTCCATCGCCGAGCGGCTTTTCGCCGAGGCCTGGGCCGAGCTTGTCGCGGGCGATGCACCGGTGGAGGTCGCGCACCACGCGGTGCGGCGGGCGCTGGCGGCGACGGTGCTCGGCGACCTCGACGCGGGGCTGATGGGCGAGCTCGGCATCCCCGCGGGTGAGGCCGAGGGCATCATCCATGGCGTGGTGGCGGAGGCGGCGGGGCCGCTCGATCCAGCCTTGCGCGCCTGGCTGATGGAGGCGCCACGCGCGCCAGGCGCCGGGCCGCTGCCGGGCTTCGTCGGGCGGCTCGCGGCGCAGCCGCGGGCGGGGGCGACCGCGCCGGGCCGCGGGCGGCTGATCCTCGACCCGCCGGAGAGCCATGCGGAGCATTGCGCGCTGGTCGCGCTCTTCGGTGCCGTGCTGGCGCCGGTCTGGGGCGCGCGGCCGGAGACGGTCTTCCTCGCCGGGCTCGCGCATCACCTGCACAACGCAATGATCCCGGACTCCGGATTCGCCGGCGAGATGGCGCTCGGCGAATGGCTGGGGCCGGCGATGGCGCGGGCGACGGCGCTTGCCCTGGGGGAGCTCGGCCCAGGGCTGCGCGCCAGGGTCGAAGAGGCCTGCCGCATCCTGCCGGATGCCGGGACGCCGGAGGGCCGCGCCTTTCATGCGGCGGACACGCTGGATCGGGTGCTGCAGGTGGAGAGCCAGCTGCGCGCCGCCGGCACCAGCATGGGCTTCGTCCTGCGCGAGATGGAGCTCGTGCATGCCGGGCCGGTGAAGCCCTTCCAGGATGCGGTGCTGGCCCGGATGGGCCTCGCCGCATGATCGCGGACACCGCCCACTCGGTGCGGGATGCGGCGGGGCTGCGCTGGCCGGTGGTGGATGGCATCCCCTTCCTCCGCGCGGGCCGGCGGACGCTGGCCGAGGCGGCGCTCGCCCATCTCGATGCCGGCGAGGACGAGGCGGCGCTGGTGCTGCTGCTCGCCGACCAGGATGACTGGTGGCGCGGGCCGCAGGCGGAGCCCGAGGCGCTGCGGCAGCTCGTGCGTGGGCGCACCGGGCTCAGCCTGCGCGAGGCGATGCGGCTGCTGGCCTGGGGGCCGGTGGCCGATTACTTCGCGCATCGCTGGACGGACCCAACCTTCCTCGCCGGGCTGGCGCTGACCGAGGCGCATTGGAACGCGCCGCGCAGCGCCTTCGAACTCGCCTGCGGCATCGGCCACCACCTGCGGGAGCTGGCGCGGCGCGGCGTCGCGGTGACGGGGGCCGATGTGGTCTTCGCCAAGCTCTGGGTCGCGCGGCACTGGGTGGTGCCGGAGGCACGGCTGGTCTGCCTCGACGCGGCGCAGGACTGGCCGGCGCTCGGCTCCTTCGACCTCGTCGCCTGCCACGACGCCTTCTACTTCCTTGAGCCGAAGGGGCCGATCCTCGCCAGGCTGCGCGGCCTGCGCGATGCGGAGCGCGGGCTGCTGCTGGTCGGCCATGTCCATAACCGCGACTGGCCCAACCTCTCGGCCGGCGCCGCGCTCTCCGCCGCGGAGATGGCGGCGCTGATGCCGGAGGCGGCGCTCTACGAGGATGCGGCGCTGACGCGGGCGCTGGCCGCGGGGGAGGCGCCGCAGCGCGCTTCGGTCGAGGCGTTGCGGGGGGCCGAGGCCTTTGCCGCCGCCGAGGGGCCGGGGCTGCGGGAGGCCCGCGCCGTCAGCGGGTTGCTCGCCATGCCGCCGGAAGGCGCGGCGCTCCGACGCAACCCGCTCTATGACGAGGCCGGGCGCATCGCCTGGCCCTCCGAGCGCTACGGACGCGAATACGGGGCGCTGGCGACCTATCCGCCGGCGACGACGCAGCCGCCGCGTGCCGCACTGTCCGAGGTGACGCGCGAGGCGGCGCGGCGGCGCGAGCTGGTCGACCTGCCGGAGGGCTGGTGACATGCTGGATGCCACGACCCATGCGACGACCGGGCTCGGCTGGGGCGTGATCGGCTTCGGCTGGGTGGCGCGCGACTATGCCGTGCCGGGGCTGCTGGGCGCGGGCGGAAGGCTGGTCGCCGTCGCCGACCCGGATCCGGCCGCGCGGCGCCGGGCGGCCGCGCTCGGCGCCGCGGCGCATGCGGATGTCGATGTGCTGCTCGCCGACCCGGCCGTGCAGGCCGTCTACGTGGCGACGCCCAACCATCTGCATCGCGCCGCGGTGGAGCGCGCGGCGGCGGCCGGCAAGCCCGTGCTCTGCGAGAAGCCGATGGCGGCGAGCCTCGCCGAGGCGGAGGCGATGGCGGAGGCGGTGCGCGCCGCCGGCATCCCCTACGGCACCGCCTTCGACCAGCGGCACCATCCGGCCCATGCGGCGATCCGCGCGGCCATCGCGGAGGGCGCGGTCGGCACCGTCACCGCCATCCGCATCGCCTATGCCTGCTGGGTCGATGCCGGCTGGGCGCGTGACAACTGGCGGGCGGATGCGGCCCGGGCCGGCGGCGGCGCGCTGATGGATCTCGCGCCGCACGGGCTCGACCTTGTCGACTGCCTGCTCGGCGAGCCGGTGGAGGAGATCGCGGCGCTGACGCAGCGGCGGGTGCAGGACTATGCCGTCGATGACGGCGCCATGCTGCTCGGCCGCACCCGCTCCGGCGTGCTGGTGCAGCTCCACGTCGCCTACAACTGCCCGGAGGCACTGCCGCGCCGGCGGCTCGAGGTGCTCGGCACCGCCGGACAGATCCTCGCCGAGCGCACCATGGGCCAGACCCCGGGCGGACAGGCTTGGCGCATCGACGGGCGGCTCGGCCTGCGCGCGCCGCTGCCGGTGCCCGACGCCGAGGCCTCGCCCTTCGCGCGGCAGATGGCCGCCTTCGCGCGCTGGCTGCGCGGCGAGGGCGAGCGGGACGCCTTTTCGCTCGACCGCGACCTCCATACCATGCGTCTGGTCGAGCGCGCCTATGCCGCCGCGGAGGGCCGTCCATGCCGCTGAAGCCCTATGCCTGCGCCAATTGCGGCCATTGGCAGCGCTACTTCGCCCCGCCGCCCGACTGCCCGGTCTGCACCGACACGCGCAACGACCTGCCGGAGGATGGCTGGCAGTTCCTGTCCGTCGAGGAGGTGCGGCCGCGCATCACCGGGCACTGGCGGCGGCTGGAGCGGGACATGGTCGCCTTCTCCGTCTCGCCGCCCTTTGGGCTGAACGGCACCGGCTGGCTGCTGCTGCACCCGGAGGGCAACATCGCCTTCGAGGCTGCGCCCTTCTACACCGACGCAATGTTGGCCGAGATCGAGCGGCTGGGCGGCATCCGCTTCCTCGCCGCCTCGCATGTCCATGGCTATGGCGCGCTGTGGCAACTGCAGGACGTGTTCCGGCCGGAGGTGCTGGCCATCCAAAAGGAAGACCTCCGCCTCACCAAGGCCTTCCGCGTCACCTGGCCCTATGACGAGGCGCTGGAGATCGCGCCGGGCCTCGTGCTGCACCATGTCGGCGGCCACTACGAGGGGCAGGCCGTGCTGCACGATGCGGGGCGGCGCATCCTCTTCTGCGGCGATGCCTTCAAGGTCGACCAGGACGAGGCGGGGAACAGCACCGCCGTCTCGACCCACAAGGCCTTCCACAAGTCGATCCCGCTGACGCCAGGCGAGATCCGCCGCTACCGCGCGGTGATCGAGGGGCTCGACTTCGACACGGTCTGCACGCCCTTCGAGCACGCGCCGGGCGTGGGGCGCGAGATCGCGCTCGCCGTGCTGGACGACCAGCTGCGCGGCCCGCCCGGCGTGCGCCATATCCCGATCGACGAGTTGCGCAGGAGCGCGATGCGATGAGCACCACCACCGACCTGCACGAGGTCGCCCGCGAGTTCCGCGCCTCCATGCCGGAGGAAGGCCATGTCACCGTCTTCCGCATCGACATGCTGGACCGCATCGGCATCCCCGTGGTGCAGGCCAACCTGATCGTCGCCAAGGAGCCGGCGACCACGGGCTATGGCTACGGCTTCGAGCCGATCGAGGCGGAGGTCGGCGCGCTCGGCGAGCTCTGCGAGGAGGTGCATGTCGGCGCCTGGGTGAAGCGGACGGAACGCCTGTACGGCAGCTATGCCGAGATGATGCGGCAGCGCGGCGCCGCGGGCGTCGCCGACCCGCTGACGCTCGGCCTGCCGGCCGGCAGCCCCTACGCGCCGGACATGCCGCTGGCCTGGGCCGAGGCGCGGCGCTTCTCGACCGGCGAGCCGGTGCTGGTGCCGCTCGACTGGGTGGCGGCCTATCCCTACCAGCTCGGCGAGAAGCCGCGGCTGATCACGCCGATCACCAACGGCCTCGGCGCCGGCTTCGACCTGCCGCATGCCATCTCGCACGGGCTGATGGAGCTGCTGCAGCGCGACGGCAATGCCGTGACCTACCGCGCGCTCGACCAGGGCGTGGTAGTGGAGGTGGACACCGAGGAGGAGCCGGAGGTCGCCGGGCTGATGGCGCATCTCCGGGACCTCGGCATCGACGTCACCGTCAAGCTGGCCTGCACGGATTTCGGCATCCCGAACCTCTATGTCGTCGGCAACGACCGTGGCTGGCCGACGGTGCCGGTGCAGGTGACCTCCTGCGGCGAGGCCTCGCACCCCGACCGCTCGCGCACGCTGCGCAAGGCGCTGCTGGAGTTTTGCGGCTCCCGCTCGCGCAAGGCGGCGACGCATGGACCGATCGACCTCGTCCAGGCATCGCTGCCGCGCGACTATGTCGACCGCCAGATCGGCGTCGCCATGCTGGAGGAGGAGGAGAGCCGCGCGCTGACCGCCATGGCGGAATGGGTCGGCCAGGATGCGGCGGAGCTGCGCCGGCGCCTCGCCGGCAGCGTCTTCTCCGACCGGCGGCGGGTGCGCCTCTCGGAGCTGCCGACCGTGCCGGCCGAGGCGGTGGCCGATTCCGGCGCGCGCCTCAGGCTGCTGACGGAGCGCCTGGCCGCCGAGGGGCTGGAGCCGCTGGTGATCGACTGCTCGCCGCAGGGCAGCCCGGTCAAGGCGGTGAAGACCATCGTGCCCGGCCTCGAGAGCGAGACGATGAGCTACCATCGCATCGGCTGGCGCGGCGTGCGGCGGCTGCGCGAGCGGGGCGACCCGCTGCTGCTCGATGCGGCGCGCGAGGGCGCCGCGCGGGTGCGGCTGCGGCCGGAGGACGAGGCGCGGGCCGGCGGCCCCGCCTGGTTCGACGCGCGGCTGGCGGATGAGAAGGTGGGGCAGCTCTACCCGCTCTACCGCGAGTGCGGCACCTTCTCCGCGCAGCTCTACCGCCGGCGGCAGGCGGCCTGAGCATGGCGCTGCGCTTCGCCTACAATACCAATGGCGCGGCCAATCACCGGCTCGGCGATGCCGTCGCGCTGATCGCCGAGGCCGGGTATGACGGCGTGGCGCTGACGCTCGACTTCCAGCATCTCGACCCGCTGACCGAGGGCTGGGTGGCGCGGACGGAGGCGCTGGCGCGCGAGCTGCGCGCCCGGCGCCTCGGCTGCGTCATCGAGACGGGCGCGCGCTTCCTGCTCGACCCGCGGCGCAAGCATGAACCAACCTTGTTGACGCCGACGGCGGAGGGGCGGGCACGGCGCGTCGCCTTCCTGCAGCGCGCCGTCGACATCGGCAACATCCTGGAGGCGGAGGCGGTTTCCTTCTGGGCGGGCGTGCCGCAGCCGGGCGTCGACCGCGGCGAGGCGGGAGAGTGGCTGCTGGAGGGCGTGGCGCAGGTCGTCGACTACGGCACGCGGCACGGCGTCACCGTGGCGCTGGAGCCGGAGCCGGGCATGCTGGTCGAGACGCTCGACGACTGGGCGCTGCTGCGGCCGCATCTGCCGGGGCTGAGGCTGGCGCTCGACCTCGGCCATTGCCTGGTGACGCAGGAGCGGGAGCCGGCGGCCGCCGTCGGCGAGTTCGCGCCGCATCTCGGCACCATCGCCATCGAGGACATGCGCCGCGGCGACCATACCCACCTGCCCTTCGGCGAGGGCGAGATGGACATCCCCGCCTGCCTCGATGCGTTGGAGGCGGTGGGCTTCCAGCGGCTCGTCTGCGTGGAGCTCTCGCGCGAGAGCCATCGCGCCGACCGGATGATCCCGCAGTCGCTCGCCTGGCTGCGGCAGTGCAGGGAGGGACGAGACAGATGAGGATCCTGTTCTGCAGCCGCCGCTTCTTCCCGGCCATCAGCGGCATGAGCGTCTATGCGGTGAACCTGCTGCGGCAGCTCGTTGCGGCCGGGCATGACGTGACCATGGTCAGCCAGTATCGCGGCGACCCCACCGGCACCCGCGTCTATGGCGGCGGACCGCCGCCGCCCGTCCCCGGCGTCACCGTCATCGGTCGGCAGTCCCTCGGCGAGGAAGCCTTCGCCGAGCCGGGCGGGGCGGATTTCGAGCGCGACGTGCAGGACATGGTTGATGTCATCCTCGCCGAGCATCGGAAGAAGCCCTTCGACATCCTGCATGCGCAGTACGGCTACCCGAATGGCTGGGCGGTGCTGCTCGCGGCGCGGGAGATCGGCATCCCCACCGTCGTCTCCATCCAGGGCGGCGACGGCCACTGGGTCGGCTCCTGCTGCGAGACGCACCGGCTCGGCATGCTCAACGTGCTGAACCATGCGAATGCGCTCCTGATCGGCTGCGAGAGCTTCGCGCAGGAGGTGATCGAGCGGCTCGGCGTGGCGCGGGAGCGCTTCACCATCGTCCCCGGCGCCGTGGATACCGAGCGCTTCCGCCCGGCCCCGGGCTTCGTGCCGGGTGAGGCGGCGGATCCGGTGCGGCTGCTCTACCATGGCCGCGTCGACCGGCGGAAAGGCTCGCTCGACATGATCGAGGCGCTGGCCCTGCTGCAGCGCGACGGCGTGCGCTTCGCCGCCACCATCTCCGGCATCGGGCCGGACTACGACAGCTCGCGCGCGCTGGCGGAGAAGCGGGGCGTGCTGGTCCGCTTCACCGGCTATGCCGATTACGACGCGGCGCCGGCGCTCTACCGTGAGGCGGATGTCTTCGTCAGCCCGACCTATGCCGAGGGCTTCAGCAACACGATCCTGGAGGCGATGGCGAACGGCCTGCCGAGCGTCTCCTGCTACGCCGTCGGCGTCGTCGACTGCCTGCGCGATGGCGAGAACGGGCTGCTGGTGCAGCCGGGCGACATCCCGGCGCTCGCCCAGGCGCTCAGGCGGGTGATCGAGGATGCGCCGCTGCGGCGGCGGCTTGCCGCAACGGCGCTCGAGGAATGCCGGCGCACCTATTCCTGGGAAGCGGTGGGGCGGCAGATCATGGGCGTCTATGCCGGGGTCGCCGGGCGGCAACCCGATACCGGCTTCGACCCCGTGCTGCCGCATGACGCGGGGTGCCGGTTCCGCGCGGCGCCGCATCTCCTCTGATGCCGCGCGCCCTGGCCCTTTCGCCGCATCTCGACGACGCGGCCTTTTCCTGCGGCGGCACGCTGGCGGCGCTCGCACGGGCGGGGTGGGAGGTCACGGTGGCGACGGCCTTCACCCGGTCCGTGCCCAACCCGACCGGCTTCGCCCTCGCCTGCCAGCTCGACAAGGGCTTGCCGCCGGAGGCCGACTACATGGCGCTGCGCCGGGCAGAGGATGCGGCGGCCTGCGCCAGGCTCGGCGCGCGGGCCGCCTGGCTCGACTTCGCCGAGGCGCCGCATCGCGGCTACCCGGATGCGCGCGCGCTCTTCGCCGCGCCGCGCGAGGATGATGCGATCGCGGCACCGCTCTCGCAGGCCTTTGCCGCGCTGATGGCACCGGCGCCCGACCTGATCCTGGCGCCGCAGGCGATCGGCGGGCATGTCGACCATGTGCGGCTGGTGGAATCGCTGCTGCCGGTGCTGCCGGACGGGGTGCCGGTGCTGTGGTGGACCGACTTCCCCTATGCGGCGCGGCCGCTGCGTGAGGCGGTGCGGCCCTTCGCCGGGCTGATGGAAGCCTGGCCGGAGCGCGGCTTCCCCGGCGATGCGCCGGCGCGGCTGGCCGCCTGCGCGGCCTATGCGACGCAGCTCGGCTTCCAATTCGGCGGGGCCGAAGGGCTCCGGCGCGCGCTCGATGCCGCGGGATCGGTGGAGCGCTTCCGCCTGCGCGGCGCGGTGCGGCTCGGGGTGGCGGCATGACGGAGAGCGCAACCATCCTCGTCACCGGCGGGGCCGGCTATATCGGCAGCCATGTGGTGCTCGCCCTGCTCGATGCCGGGCTGTCCGTCGTCGTGCTCGACAACCTGTCCACCGGCTGCCGCGAGGCGGTGCCGGAGGGCGTGCCGCTGGTGCTGGCCGATACCGGCGATGCGGCGGCGGTGCGGGCGGCGCTGCGGCGGCACCGCATCGGGGCGGTGGTGCACATGGCAGGCTCCCTGATCGCGCCCGAGAGCGTCGTCGATCCCGCGCGGTACTGGCGGAACAACATGGCGAACACGCTGGTCCTCGCCGAGGCCTGCATCGCCGAGGACGTAGCGCGGCTCGTCTTCTCCTCGACCGCGGCGGTCTACGGCATCCCGGACCGGCTGCCGGTCGACGAGGAGGCGCCCTGCCGGCCGATCAACCCCTACGGCGCCTCTAAGCTGGCGGCGGAGCAGATGCTGCAGGCCGTGGCCGCAGCGCACCGGCTCTCGGTCGTTGCGCTGCGCTACTTCAACGTGGCGGGTGCCGATCCGGCGGGGCGGGCGGGGCCGCGCATGCCAGGGGCGACGCACCTCATCAAGGTCGCGCTCGAGGCGGCGCTCGGGCAGCGGGCGGAGCTCGCCATCTATGGCGGGGATTACGACACGCCGGACGGGACGGGCGTGCGCGACTACATCCATGTCACCGACCTGGCGCGGGCGCATGTGGAGGCGCTGCGGCACCTGGCGATGGGCGGCGAGACGGTCGTGCTGAACTGCGGCTACGGCCACGGGCATTCGGTGCGCGCCGTCATCCGCGCGGTGGAGCGGGCGACGGGCGCGCGGGTGCGGGTCGCGCCGCGCCGTCCGGGCGACCCGCCGGCCGTGATCGCCGCGGCGGACCGCATCCGCGGCCGGCTCGCCTGGCGGCCGGCTTTCGACGACCTCGATGCCATCATCGCCGATGCCGTCCGCTGGCAGCGGCGGCTGAACGGACACGACCGGCGGGAGCGCTGGGGCTGACGGCGCCGTCGCTCGCGGTGCGCCGCATCGTCATGGGTGCCTTGATGGCCGGCCTTACGGCGGGGCTGGTCGCGCTCGGCTGGCATGTGCTGGCCGATGGCGGATGGACGGTCTGGGAATGGCTGATCCTCGCCTGCCTCGCCCTCAACGCGCCCTGGCTGGGGCTGACCGGGGCGACGGCCGTTATCGGCTTCGCCATCCGCATGCTGGCACGGGACCCGCTGGCGGCGGTGCTGCCGGCCATGCGCCAGCCGGGCTGGGCCGAGGCGCCGATCGAGGCCCGCACCGTCATCGCCGCCTGCGTCCGCCTCGAGGAGATGGAGGCGGTGCTGCCGCCGCTGGAGCGGCTGCTGCGCGAGCTGCGCGCCTCGAACGAGGGCGGCGACCGCTTCCGCCTCGCCATCCTCTCCGATACGCCCGATGGGCCCGCAGCCGTGCAGGAGGCGGCGGCGGTGGAGCGCCTCGCCGCCCGCTTCCCGGAAGGCGCGGTCCGCTACCGGCGCAGGCTGCGGAACGACGGCTACAAGGCCGGCAACCTGATGGACTTCCTCGACCGGGATGCGGAAGGCGACGACTTCCTGCTGGTGCTCGACGCCGATTCCACCATGTCCGCGGCGGCGGTGCGGCGGCTGGTCCGGCTGATGCAGGCGGATCCCGGCATGGCGATCCTGCAGCCGACCGTCGGCGGCCATCGGGCGGAGACCCTGTTCGCCCGGCATTTCGGCTTCGGCCATCGCCATGGCACGCGCATCTGGGCGACGGGGCAGGCCTGGTGGCAGGGGCCGGAGGGCGCCTATTGGGGGCACAACGCGCTGATCCGCATCGCGCCCTTCCGCGCCCATGCCAAGCTGCCGGTGCTGCCGGGCGGCGAGCTGATCCTCAGCCACGACTATGTGGAGGCGGCGCTGCTGCATGCTGCGGGCTGGGCGGTGCACGTGCTGCCGGAGGATGCGGGCTCCTTCGAGCGGCACCCGCCGGACCTCCTCGCCCATCTCGACCGGGACCGGCGCTGGGCGGCAGGCAACCTGCAATACCGTCACCTGCTGCGGCGGCGGGACCTCAGCCGGATCGGCCGGCTGCAGATGCTGCAGGCGATCCTGCATTATGCGCTGACGCCCTTCTGGTTCGCCCTGCTGCCGCTTGCCGCCCTCAATGCCGCGGCCGGCGGCGCGGCGGCGACCGCGCCGGCGGCGCTCATCGGCCTGCTGCTGGCGGGCTTCCTGCTGCTGCACCTGCCGAAATTCCTGGGCTTCGCCGAGGCCATGCTGCGGCCGGGAGACCAGCCGAGAGGGCGGATGCTGCAGGCGGTGCTGGCCGAGATCGGCTTCTCCGTCCTCGTCGATGCGATCCTGGCGGCGGAGAAGACGGCGCTAACCGTCGCGCCGGGGCTCGCGGGCTGGGGGCCGCAGCAGCGGCGCGGGCGGCGGCTGCGCTGGGGCTACAGCGCCGGCCGGCTGAAGGTCAGCATGGCCTGCGGCGGGGCCTGCGCCGTGCTCTTCTGCCTGGCCGGACCCTCCGCCGTCCTGCTGGCCTCACCGGTCGTGCTGGCGCTGCTGCTCGCGGTGCCGGCCGTGGTGGTGAGCGCGGCGCCGCTTTGAGCCCCCGCTCAGCCGAAGGCCCAGCGCAGCGTGCGGGCGATGCCGAGCGTGCCGGCGCGGACCAGCGGGCGGGCGCCGAGGGGGCTCTCCATCCCATGCATCCTCTGGGCCCAGGCAGGCATGAGGTCGATCGCCGCCTGCATGGTGAGCGCCTGCACCGGCTCCGCCACCAGGCTCGGCGCCGGTTGGTAGAGGAGGAGGCGGGCGACCTCCGCGGTGCGGCCATCGTAGCGGAGCTGCGGCCGCATCGCCTGCAGCAGGCGCTGCGCCTCGGCCCGGCTGCGCGGGACCGGGTCGGCGCCGAGCGCCTCGCCGATCTGCGCCATCTCGGCGAAGTAGCGGTCCTGGTCGGCGCCCGTCATGCGCGGCTTGGCATAGCGGACCCAGCCGGCGAGGAAGCTCGTCGCCTCCGTCACGTGCACCCAGGCGAGCAGCGCGGGGTCGTTGGCGGAATAGGCACGGCCATCGGGCAGCGTGCCCTGCACATGGTCGTGGATGCGGCGGATGCGGGCCAGCATCGCCTCCGCCTCGTCACGGCCGCCATAGGTGGTGAGGGCGACGAAGCGCGCAGTGCGGCGCAGGCGGCCCAGCATGTCGGCGCGGAAATTGGAATGGTCCCACACGCCCGCCAGCACGGCCGGATGCAGCATCTGCAGCAGCAGCCCGGCGATGCCGCCGACCATCATCGAGGTCACGTCGCCATGGACCCGCCAGGCGACGGAGCGCGGGCCGAACAACCCGTCGGGGCGCGGCACCACGGGCCGCTCGCCGCGGGCGCGGTCGTTGAACAGGGCAACGACCTCGGCGGCGATCCTCTTCTTGAGCGGGCGGGCGAGGGCCTGCGGCAGCGGGATGGGCGGCAAGGCACTGGGGCGGGATGGCATCACGGGTGTCACGTTCCTGGCCTGCTGTTATGGGGCCGGTTCCCGCTTTGGGAAGGCACGCGGTGGCGGCCCTTCCGCACCCGTGCCAGGGTGACTTGGCAGACGTGATCGAGGTTTGATGCAGAAGGAGCAGACCGCCCCGGCCGGGGCCAGCCGCCAGGCGAATCGCGTGGCGCTGTCGGAGGGGCCGGTGGTGCGGGGGCTGGCGGTGGCCACGGCGCCGCTCGCCATGGCGCTGGTCGTCATGTTCGCCATCCAGCTCGCCGAGGCCTGGCTGACCGGCCTGCTCGGCCCGCATGCGCTGGCGGCGATGGGCTTCGTCATCCCCATCGTGATGACGGTGATGAGCTTCGGCATCGGCCTCGGCGCCGGGGCGACGGCGGTGGTGGCGCGGGCACTCGGCGCGCGGGAGGAGGCGGGGCGGCTCTCGCTGCATGCGCTGCTGCTCGCCGCCGGCGTGGCGCTCGGCCTCGCCCTGCCCTGCTGGCTGGGGGCGGAGACGCTGCTGCGCTGGCTCGGGGCGGAGGGCGAGACGCGGCTGCTGGCGCTCGGCTACCTGCGGGTCTGGCTGCTCGGCGCGGTGCCGCTGCTGACGGGGATGGTGGCACTCGGCATCGCCCGCGCGGCGGGGGACATGCGCTTCGGCGGCTCGGCGCTGGCAGGGGCAGGCATCCTCGGCTTCCTGCTCGACTGGCCACTGGCCTTCGGCCTGCCGGGGGTGGTGCCGGGGCTCGGCCTGCCGGGGCTGGCGGCGGCGGCCGGCCTCGCCTGGACGGCGATGCTCCTGGCCTCGCTCCGGCGGCTGCGCCAACTCGGGCTGCTGACGGTGGAGGGCACCCTGCTGGGCGGCTTCGCGGCCTCGACGCGTCGGGTGCTGCGGGTCGGACTGCCGGCGGCGGGGACGAATGCGATCATCCCCGTCGCCAACGGACTCTTCACCGCCATGCTGGCGGTGCAGGGGAGCGCGGCAGTGGCCGGCTTCGGCCTCGGCTCGCGGGTGGAGAGCCTGGCGCTGACGGCGCTCTTCGCCCTCTCGGCCGTGGCCAATCCCTTCGCCGCGCAGAATGCCGGGGCGGGCCGGCCGGACCGGCTGCGGACGGGGATGCAGGCGGCCATGGGCTTCTGCCTGGCCTATGGGCTGGCGGTGGCGCTGCCGCTGGTGGTGGCGGCGCCTTTCATCGCGATGCTCTTCACCGGCGACCCGGCGGTGGCGAGCTCGACCGCGCTCTACCTCCGCATCCTGCCCTGGGGCTACGGGGCGATCGGGGCCATCGCGGTGGCCTGCGCCGCCTTCAACGGGCTGGACCAGCCGATGGTGGCGGTGGCCATCTCGCTGGTGCGGACCTTCGTGCTGGGGGTGCCGCTGGCCTGGCTCGGCGGCCGCCTCGGGGGCGAGGCGGGGACCTTCGCCGGGCTGCTGATCGGCAATCTCGGCGCCGGGGCGCTGGCCGCGGGGTTGCTGCTGCGGGCAACGGCGCAGCAGCCGCTGGCGGCGAAGGCTGCGTGACGGCCGGTCAGCGGCGGCCGGTCCAGCGGCCGGTCGGGGCCTCGGGCGTGACGAGGCCGCCGCCGTCGAAGGCGCGATCCAGGGGATCGGCCGGCATCACGGCGAGCTGGGCGCCACCGGCATACTCCGTCCCCACCATCCCGCCGCCCGCATAGGCCCGGTCCGCCGCGGCGACGGCGCCGCCCCCGTAATCCGGCATGCCGAGCCGCGGCGCGATGCTGGCGACGTAGCGCATCGTCTCGTCCGGCAGGATGCGCGCGCCGGCGAGGAAGTCCGCCACCCGGTCCGGCCCGGCATTGTAGGCGGCGAGGAAGGCGGGGGCGCCGAAGCGGTCATGCATCTCCCGCAGATAGGCGGCGCCGGCGAGGATGTTGTCGCGCGGCGCAAAGGGGTCGGGGCCGAGCCCGTAGCGCGGCCGCAGGATGTCGTAGGTGCGCGGCATCACCTGCATCAGCCCCATGGCGCCGACCGGGGAGGTGATCGGCAGCCCGTCCGCGCCGGTCAGCCGCCCGCCGCTCTCCTGGCGCATCACCTCGCGGATCCAGCGCTCCGGCAGGCCGAAGCGCGCCGCGGCCTCGCGGATATCGGGGCCCCAGGGGTCGTCCGGCGTGCCGGGGGCGGCATAGGCCGGCGCCGCGAGGGCGCGGTAGCCCCGTGCCTCGGCCTGGGAGGCGGCGAGGTCGTAGCCGTAGTCGCCATTGCCGTCATAGCCGCGCCGCCCGTCCCAGACCGCCGCCCGATGCCCGCCCGCGCAGCCGCCGAGCGCCAGCAGAAGCAGAAGCCACACCGCCCGCATGCCCATGGTCCCGTCCCGATCCCGTCCTGCCCGGCCCGGGTTCAGACGCGGGACGTGACGCCATCGGACAGGATAGCCGGGGAACCCATGCCGGCGCCAAGCCTGCCGTGCCCCTCGGCAGCGTCCTGCCATCCGCCCGCTTGAGAAATCGGCGAGCACGCGCCGGCGCCCCGGATCGCCGCAGACCAGGGGGCTCAGCCCGTGCTTTGATGCCCCGGTCCCGGCGAGAAGAACCAAGGAGACGAGCCATGTCGACCACCGCGCCAGCGCCTGAGGGAAGCCCCGCCGCCACCCAACGCCCGCCCTTCGACACCGGGCGGCTCGACCGGCTGCTGGCCGAGGCGGATGTCGATGCCCTCGTCACCACCTCCCGCCAGGCCTCGCAATACATGCTGGGCGGCTACAGCTTCCCCTTCTTCGACCACCGCGACTCCATCGGCCTCAGCCGCTACCTGCCGGTGATGGTCTATGTGCCGGGCAAGCCGGAGCTCACCGCCTATATCGCCCACCGGCTGGAGAAGCATGAGAAGCAGCTCGGCCGCTTCTGGACGCCGGTGGTCGAGACCGTCTCCGGCAGCACGACCGATGCGGTGGGGCATGCGGTGCAGCACCTCCGGCGGATCGGCATCCCGCTGCGGCGGATCGGGGTGGAGCCGGCCTTCCTGCCCTCCGACGCCGCCGAGGTGCTGCGCGACGGGCTGCCGAATGCGGCGCTGGTCGATGTGGCGCAGCCGCTCGAGCGGCTGCGGGCGCGGAAGAGCCCGGCGGAGCTCGCCCTGCTGCGCGAGGCCTCCGAGCGCGTGGTCGCCTCCATGCTCGCCACCTTCGCCGCCTGCGAGCCGGGCGTCACCAAGGCGGAGCTGGTGGAGCGGCTGCGGCGGGAGGAGGTGCAGCGCGGCCTCACCTTCGAATACTGCCTCATCACCGCCGGGACCGGGCTGAACCGCGCCGCCTCCGACCAGAAGATCGCGCCGGGCGACATCATCTCGCTCGATTCGGGCGGGCGCTATCGCGGCTATATCGGCGACCTCTGCCGCATGGGCGTGGTGGGCGAGCCGGATGCGGAACTGGCCGAGCTGCTGGCCGAGGTCGAGTCCATCCAGCAGGCCGCGCGGCGCATGGTGCGGGCCGGCGTCCCGGGCGGCGAGGTGCAGGCGGCGGGGGAGCGGGCGGCGGCGGCCTCGCCGCATGCGGAGCACATCGAGTTCCTCGCCCATGGCATGGGGCTGGTGCAGCACGAGGCGCCCTGGCTGACCGCGACCGGGCCCATCGCCTACCAGGCGCATGACCTGGAGCGGCCGCTCGAGGCCGACATGGTGCTCTCGGTCGAGACGACGCTGCTGCATCCGCGCCGCGGCTTCATCAAGCTCGAGGACACGGTCGCCGTGACCGAGGGCGGCCACGAGCCGATGGGCGATGCCGGGCGCGGGTGGAACCGCACCGGGCGCTGAGCGCGGCTCAGCCCGGCGCGAGCGGCGAGCGCTCGTACTGGGCGAGGAGGTCGGCCGGGTCGCGGTAGAGGGCGATGCAGCCGGCCTCCCGCAGCACCGCCTCGGGGAAGCCGCCGCAGAGCAGGCCGACGCAGCGCAGCCCGGCCTTGCCGGCGGCCTCCGCATCGTAAGGCGAGTCGCCGACCACGATGGCCGCCTCGGCCGGCAGCGGCTTCAGCTTGGCGAGCGCGGCCTCGAAGATGTCGGGGGAGGGCTTGGAGCTCTCAGCATCGTCGGCGCTGGTGGCGCCGTCGAGCAGGTCGCCGATCCGGGCGATCTCCTTGTAGCGCTCCAGCTCCTCGCCCTTGGCGGAGCTGGCGAGAAGGATGCGCTGGCCCTCGCCGCGCAGCCGCTCGAACAGGGGGCGGACGCCGGGAAAGGCGCGGGCGCGGCCGATATACTCCTGCATGAAGAGCGCGCTGCGGGCCTCGGCGATGGCCTTGCCCTCGCGCTCCACCACCTCGGGCGGCAGGAAGGCGGGCATCAGCTGGTCGCTGCCCTTGCCGATCTGGCCGCGGATCGCGGCCTCCGGCACCGCATGGCCGAAGCGGCGGAAGGCCTCGGCCCAGGAGGCGGCGTGAAAGTCGTTGGTGTCGACGAGCGTTCCGTCGACGTCGAAGATCACGGCCTTGGTCATGGGGTGCGTCCCGTCCTGCTGCGGGGCGCAACCCTGTGGCCGGGCCGCAAGTTCCCCGCTCAGGCGCGGGGAAGCGTCACGCCCCGCTGGCCCTGGTACTTGCCGTGCCGGTCGCGGTAGGAGGTCTCGCAGACCTCGTCGGATTCAAGGAACAGCACCTGCGCCACGCCCTCATTGGCGTAGATCTTGGCCGGCAGGTTGGTGGTGTTGGAGAATTCCAGCGTCACCTGCCCTTCCCATTCCGGCTCGAAGGGCGTGACGTTCACGATGATGCCGCAGCGGGCATAGGTCGACTTCGACAGGCAGATCGTCAGCACGTTGCGGGGGATGCGGAAATACTCGACCGTCGCCGCGAGGGCGAAGGAGTTGGGCGGGATGATGCACTCGTCGCCCTCGAAGTCGACGAAGCTGCGCGGGTCGAAGCTCTTCGGGTCGACCATCGCCGAGTAGACATTGGTGAAGATCTTGAACTGGCGCGAGCAGCGGATGTCGTAGCCATAGGAGGACAGGCCGTAGGAGATCACCCGGCGGCCCTCGACCTCGCGCACCTGGCCCGGCTCGAAGGGCTCGATCATCCCTTCCGTCTCGGCCATGCGGCGGATCCAGCGGTCGTTCTTGATGCTCATGCCGAAAGGTCCCGGGCCGAGGCGTATGGAGGGCCTTCCCTCTAGCGGAATGCAGCGGTTCGGCGAAGGGCTCAGTCGGCCTTGTCATCCGAGGCCGGCGGAGGGGCCGGCGCCTCCTCCCGGCCACGGGCCTGGGCCTTGCGGCGGCGGAGATTGGCGCGGAGGGCGGCGGCGAGGCGGGCCTCCCGCTCGGCGCGGGCGCGGTCCGCGGGGGTTTGCGGCGGGTCGGGCGGGGGCTGGGCCATGGCGGGCGGAAGGTGTGCGCTGCCCGCCATGGCGGTCAAGGCTCAGGCGACGGTCAGCGTGACGTCGATGTTGTTGCGCGTCGCGTTGGAGTAGGGGCAGACCTGATGCGCCTTTTGGACCAGCGCCTCCGCCTCGTCGCGCGGCAGGCCGGGCAGGGCGATGGTGAGGCCGATCTCGAGGCCGAAGCCACCCTCGGAGCGCGGCCCGATGCCGACCTGCGCCGTGACCGTCGTCTCCGCCGGGACCTTGCGGCCGCCCTGGGAGGCGACGAATTTCATCGCGCCGAGGAAGCAGGCCGAGTAGCCGGCGGCGAAGAGCTGCTCCGGGTTGTTGCCGGCCCCGCCTGCGCCGCCGAGCTCCTTCGGCGTGGCGAGGCGCAGGTCGAGGCTGCCATCGGCGGTGGCGGCATGGCCGTCGCGGCCGCCGGTGGCTTCGGTGCGGTAGAGGACGTTCACGGACAACGGCGGCTCCTGTTGCCTTGGGACGAGATATAGTTTGCCCGCGATCTGTTGGGGCACGATTGCCCAAGCAGCACGGCCGCCAGGCATTCCTTGGGACGCGATCGCTTGGTGCGCGATCTATCTTGCCCGGTGGAGGACCCGATGGCGGATGACCCCCTGAGCCTGAAGAATTTCGCCTGCTTCGCCATCCACTCGGCCGGGCATGCGCTGGGCCGCGCCTACAAGCCGCTGCTGGACCGGCTGGGCCTGACCTACCCGCAGTACCTGGTCATGGTGGCGCTGTGGGAGGAGGAGGGGGTGACGCTCAACGCCCTTGGCGAGCGGCTCTTCCTCGATTCCAGCACGCTCACCCCGCTGCTGAAGCGGCTCGAGGCGCAGGGCCTGTTGCACCGGCAGCGCGACCCGGCGAATGAGCGGCAGCTCCGCATCACCCTCACCGGGCGGGGCCGGGCGCTGCGCGAGGAGGCCGCGGAGGTCCCGGCCTGCATGCAGGCGGCGAGCGGAATGACGGTGGAGGAGCTCCGCCACCTCCGCGACGAGGCGGGCCGCCTGCGCGACGCCTTGCTGCGCGCCTGAGGCGCCTCACCGCGCCTTCGCCGCCCCCCGCGGCACCTCCCGCCGCAGCGAGGCCGGCCGGCCGAACAGGTCGATCATGGCCGGGAAGACGACGAGGATGAAGACCGGCAGCAGCGTCGTGCCGCCGACCACCACCACCGCCAGCGGCTTCTGCAGGTCGGAGCCGATGCCCGTCGCCACCGCCGCCGGCAGCAGCCCGACCATGGCGGCGAGGCAGGTCATCATCACCGGCCGCATCCGGTCCACCCCGGCCTGGTCGAGCGCCTGGCGCCAGGGCATCCCCTCGTCCCGCAACCCGTGGAAATGCGAGAGCAGGATGATGCCCTCCATCACCGTGATGCCGAAGAGGGCGAGGAAGCCGATCGCCGCCGGGACGCTGAAGTTGAGCCCCATCGCGTCGAGCGCCGTGACGCCGCCGATGCAGGAGAGCGGCAGGAGGCCGAAGATCAGCATCGCATCCCGCAAGCTGCCGAACTGGACGTAGAGCAGCACCGCGATCAGGGCGAGGGCGATGGGCACCACCACCTTCAGCCGGGCGATGGCGTCCTGCAGGTTGCGGAACTCACCGACCCATTCCAGCCGGTAGCCGGGCGGCAGGGCCACATGGGCGGCGACGCGCTCCTGCGCCTCCTCCACCGCGCTCTGCGGGTCCCGCCCGCGGACGCTGAACTTCACCGGCACGTAGCGGCTGGCATCCTCGCGGTAGATGTAGCTGGCGCCGGAGACCAGGCGGATATCCGCCACGTCGCGCAGCGTCGCCCCGGATTGCGGGCTGATGGGGATGCGGCCGATGGCGTCCAGGCTGTCGCGGTACTGCGCATCGACGCGGACGATGAGTGGGAAGTTGCGGTCGCCGCCATCCTCGTAGAGCCGCGCCGCCTCCTGCCCGCCGATGGCGGCCTGGATCACCTGGTTGATGTCGCTGACGGCAAGCCCGTATCGCGCCGCCCGCGCCCGGTCGATGCGGATGGAGACGGTGGGCTGGCCGAGGGTGCGGAAGGCGGCGAGGTCGGCGATGCCCTCTACCTGCGCCATCTGCTGCCGCACCTCCTCGGCGAGGCGGGCGAGCACGTCGAGCTCCGGCCCGATCACCTTCAGCGCATTGGCGCCCTTCACGCCGGAGGAGGCCTCCTGCACGTTGTCGGAGATGTACTGGGAGAAGTTGAAGTCGACGCCGACGAAGTCCCGTTGCAGTCGCGCCTGGACGGCGGCGACCAGCGCATCCTTGGTCTTCGCCGTCCGCCACTGGTCCATCGGCCGCAGGGGGACGAAGAACTCGGCGTTGAAGAAGCCGGCGCTGTCCGTGCCGTCATCCGGCCGGCCCTGCTGGGAGGTGACGGTGATGACCTCGGGGAACTCCATCAGGATGGCGCGCATGCGGTTCACCGCCGCATTGCCCTCGGCGAGGGAGATGGTGGCCGGCATGGTGGCGCGCATCCAGATGCTGCCCTCCTCCAGCGTGGGGAGGAACTCGCCGCCCATCCGGCCGAACTGGACGACGGCGCCGCCCAGCAGCAGGAGGGAGACGGCGATGGTCGCCAGCCGGCGCCGCATGGCCAGCGCATGCAGCCGTTCATGCGCATGGGCCATCCAGCGGACGATCGGCATCACCTTCTCCTCCGTGTCGTCGCGGAAGAGGGCGCCGGCCAGCGCCGGGGCCACGGTGAAGGTGGCCAGCAGCGCGCCGCCGATGGCATAGGCGTAGGTCTTGGCCATCGGGCCGAAGATGCGGCCCTCGATCCCGCCCATGGTGAAGAGCGGGATGAAGGCGGCGACGATGATGAGCGCCGAGAAGAAGATGGCGGTGCTGACCTCGCCGCCCGCCCGCAGCACCACCAGCGGCACGCCCGAGAGGCCGCGCGGGGCGGCGACCGGATGCGGCAGCCGCCCGTGGCGGAACTGCGCCTTGTGGAGGTGGAGGTGGCGGTAGACATTCTCCACCAGGATCACCGTGGCGTCGACCAGCAGGCCGAAGTCGAGGCTGCCGAGGGACAGCAGGTTGGCGCTCTCGCCCCGCAGCAGCATGGTGATGACGGCGACGAAGAAGGCGAAGGGGATGGTCGCCCCGACCACGATGGCGCCGCGCAGGTCGCCGAGGAAGAGCCACTGGATGAAGACCACCAGGGCGATGCCCATGATGATGTTCTTGACCACATGGTGGGTGGTGACGTCGACCAGCTCCTTCCGGTCATAGATCGTGACGATGTGGACGCCGGGTGGCAGGACGCCGCCGGCATTGATCTCGTGCACCTCCCGCTCCACCGCGCGGATGGTCGGCAGGGTCTGCTCGCCGCGGCGCATCAGGACGACGCCCATGACGACATCGTCATCCGCCTCCTGCCCGGCGATGCCGAGGCGCGGCAGGTTGCCGACCTCCACCCGCGCCACGTCCGAGAGCAGAATGGGCACGCCGTTGGAGGAGCCAAGCACCACGTTCCGCACGTCGTCCATGCTGCGGATCAGGCCGACGCCCTGCACCACGGCGGATTGGGGGCCGATATCGATGATGCCGGCGCCCGTCGTCGCATCGCCGTTGCCGATCGCCTGGACCACGGTGGGCAGGGAGAGGCCGTAGGCGTTCAGCTTCGGCAGGTCGACGATGACGTTGTAGGACTTGGTCGGGCCGCCATAGGCCGTGACGTCCACCACGCCGGGCACGCGCTTGAAGCGGCGCTGCAGCACCCTGTCCTGCAGCACGCGGAGGTCGGTCAGCGAGAAGCCCGGGGGACCCAAGATGCGGTAGCGCAGGATCTCGCCGATCGGGCTCCAGGGGCTGATGCTCGGCTGCACGCCCGAGGGCAGGGTGATCTGGCCGAGCCGGTTCAGCACCTGCTGCAGCGACTGCTCGTAGTTGTAGGCGAAGGTGAACTGCGCCGAGACCACCGAGAGGCCGAAGAGCGATGTGGAGCGCACCTTGGAGAGGTTCGGCATCCCCGACAGCCCGACCTCGATCGGGATGGTGATGTAGCGCTCGATCTCCTCGGCGCTCTGCCCGGCATTCTGGGTGATGACGACGACGGTCGGCGGCACCGGGTCCGGATAGGCCTCGATGTTGAGCTGCCGGAAGCCGGCGAAGCCCAGGCCCAGGAAGGCGAGGAAGAGCAGGATCACCAGGGCCCGTTTCTCGAGGGCGAAGGCAACGATGTGGCGCATGGCGGATCCTCAGCGGGCACGCGCCCGGGCGATGGCTCGACGGAAGCTGCGTGGGGTTCCGGCGTGGCGGATGGTTTCGCATACGCAGCATTACCGGGGCCGGCGGCGCCGGCTTAATCCGGCGCCATGCGGCGCGGGCGGCGGCTTACGGCTTGGCCATCTGGCATGGCAGTCTGGCCGGCACCCATGCCTTCCATCCCCCTCCCGCTGCGCCGGGGCGCGCTTGCCGCGCTCGGCGCGCCCGCCCTCGCCATGGGGGCGACCTTCCTCGCCTTCGGGGCGGCGGTGGCGGCGGCCGGGCGGGGGATGGGCTGGGCGCTTGGCGCCTCGCTGCTGGTCTATGGCATGGCGGGGCAGCTGGTGCTGCTGCAGGCGGGGGGCGTGGCGCCGGCGGCGCTTGGCGCGACCATCGCCAACGCGCGCTTCCTGCCGATGGCCCTGGCGCTGGCGCCCTGGCTCGGCGGCGGGGCGCGGCGCTGGCTGGCGCTGCCCTTCATCGCCATCACCCCCTGGGCGGCCGCCATGCGGGCGCTGCCGGGCCTGCCGGCCGGCGAAAGGCTGGGCTGGTTCCTCGGCTTCGCCCTGGCCTCCTGGGTCGTGGCGGGGCTGGCGACGGCGGCGGGCCATGCGGCGGCGCCGCTGCTGAGTCCCGTGCTGCTGGCGGCGCTGCTCTTCACCAACCCGCTCTACTTCGCCCTGCTGCTGGCCGCGGAGCTGCGGCTGCCGGCACCGCGGCGGGCGATCCTGGCCGGGGTGGTGGTGGCGCCCGTTGCCCTCTGGCTGCCGCCGGCCTGGGGGCTGCTCGGGGCCGGGCTGCTGGGCGGGACGCTCGCCTTCCTCCTCGGGCTACGGCGTGGCGGAGGCTGACCTCGCCTTGCTGCTGGCGGCGGCGGCGATGCTGCTGCTGCGCGGCCTCGGGCTGCTGGTCGCCGGGGCGCTGCGGCCGGACCACCCGCTGATCGCCTGGGCGGCGGCGGTCTCGCAGGCGACGCTCGCCGCTTTCGTCACGCTGGCGGTCGCGGTGCCGGGTGGGGCCGTGGCCGGGCTGCCATGGCCGGCGCGGCTGGCCGGGCTCGCGGCCGGGCTGCTGGCGCATCGGCTGCTCGGCGGGCGGCTGCTGCCGGCGCTCGGCCTCGGGACGGCGGCGCTGCTGGCGGTGCGCTGGGCGCTACAATAGGCCGAGGGCGCGCAACTCGGCGCGCAGGCGCTCCGGCATGGCCTCGGCCCCCTCGCCCTCGATGCCGGCGACGACATCGGGCGGCGCGACCTCCGGCTCCAGGTAGCGCCAGCCCTGGAAGGGCTTCACTGGCCGGGCGGCGACGGGGACCAGCTCCGGGTCCAGCACCAGCCCGGCGCAGCGGGAGCCATCGTCCCACTCCTCCTCGATGATGTCGATGATGCGCTGGCGCACCTGCACGAAGCCGGCGACGACCCAATAGATCGAGCCGCCGGCGAGGATCTCGGCGGCGCGCTTCGGCATCATCCGGGTCTGGTGGCGGAGCGGCGGCTCGGCCACCGCCCGCCGCGCCTGGATGGCGCGGAGCTGCCCTACATCCTTGGGGCCGACCGAGAGCTTGATGAGGTGGAGCACGCCCCCGGATGTACCGCGCCGGGGGCGCGCCGCAATCGCTGTTACTGTGTCGTATCGAGCGCCGCGGTGCGGGCCGGGGCGCTGGTCTGGCGGAGCTGCGGGTCGACGCAGCCGGCGGCGACGGGGCGCCAGTCCATCGTCCGGCACTGGCGGCCGGCCTGGCAGTAGCCGACGATCTGGCCCCGCGTGTTCACCAGCGTGCTCACCGAGCAGGGGCGGGCGGCGAGGGTCGGGTGGATGTCCAGCTGCTCCCAGGAAAGGGCAGGGCCGGACATGGAGACCTGGCGGACCGCGGCCAGCTCGGCCTCGGCCTGAGGGTCAGCCTTGGACATGGCGCAGCCGGCGAGGACAAGCGCCGGCAACAGGAGTAGGAGACGCATCCTTCCTCATTCCTCAAGCACAGGTGGATCGGGCCGGGCCTTGGGCAACCCATGGGCCGGCCTGCGAGGATGTAGAAGAAGAACCGGAACTGGTGTCGGAACTATCCCGTGTTGTGACGAAACCGTGTCAGCTTTACTTGGACAGAGGTTCAAGGCAGCGAATATTCTACTGCAAGGCGATAGCGCTTACCGGCCCACGCTGTTCTCCAACACGCCGACCCGCTCCACCTCCACCTCGATCCGGTCGCCTGGGACGAGCCAGCGCGGCGGATTGCGGGTGGCGCCGCTGCCCTCGGGCGAGCCGGTGGCGACCACGTCGCCCGGCAGCAGCGGCGTCACCGCCGAGAGATAGGCGATGATGGCGGGGATGCCGAAGAACATCCGGTCGAGCCCGGTGCGTTGTACCTCCTCCCCGTTCAGCCGCGTCACCAGGGTGAGGGAAGCCGGGTCGCCCACCTCGTCGGCGGTCACCAGCCAGGGGCCGAAGCCGCCGGAGCGGGCGAAATTCTTCCCCGCCCAGACGCTGTGCTTCTGGAAGTCGCGCACGGATCCGTCGTTCAGGCAGGCATAGCCGAAGACATGGCCGAGCGCCCGCTCCGGCAGGATGCCGGCGCCGCCGCGGCCGATGACGAAGGCGAGCTCGCCCTCGTAGTCGAACTGGCCCGACGCCGCCGGCGCCTGCAGCACCGCCTTGTGCGGTACCAGCGTCTCGGCCGGCTTCTGGAAGATGGCGGGGAATTCCGGGCCGCTGACCACGCCGCCGGTCGGGTGGACCTTCGGGTAGTTGGCGCCGACGCAGAAGATGCGCCGCGCCTGCGGGATCGGCTCCAGATAGGTGATCCCGGCGAGGGCGTGGCGCGGGCCGGGTGCGGCGAGCGCCGCTTGCGCTTCCGCCAGCGCGTCCGCCTCGATCAGGGAGAGCAGGCTCGGGAAGCGCGCGCCGAGCCGGCTGGTGAGGTCAATCACTGCATCGCCCTCGACCGCGCCGAAGCGCGCCTCGCCGCCGATCGCGAAGCTGATGAGCTTCATCCGCCGCCCCTCCCCTGGCTCATGCCGCATCATCGGTGGCGCCCGGCAGGGCCGCAAGCGGGGCTTCGGCACGGCTGCGATCAGGTCGTTGCGGGGCTACCGGGCTTGGGGCAAGCTCCCCGCATGGCCCGCAGAGGCCGGCAGGAGGAATCCAGGATGTGTCCAGGGGAGTCGCGCGCGTGACGCCGACCGAGATCAGCAATCCCGACTACTTCCACAAGGTCGTCGATTGCCAATGGGCCTGCCCGGCCCACACGCCCGTGCCGGAATACATTCGGTTGATCGCCGCGGGCCGCTATTCCGATGCCTATATGGTCAACTGGCACTCCAACGTCTTTCCCGGCGTGCTCGGCCGCACCTGCGACCGCCCCTGCGAGCCGGCCTGCCGGCGCGGGCGCGTCGAGGAGGAGCCGGTGGCGATCTGCCGCCTCAAGCGCGTCGCCGCCGACAATAAGGAGGATGTGCTGGCGCGGATGCCGCCCATCCCTGCCGTCGGCAACGGCAAGCGCATCGCCTGCATCGGCGCCGGGCCGGCGAGCCTGACCGTCGCGCGGGACCTCGCGCCGCTCGGCTACGAGGTGCATGTCTATGACGAGCAGTCGAAGGGCGGCGGCTTCATCCGCAGCCAGATCCCGCGCTTCCGCCTGCCGGAAAGCGTGATCGACGAGGAGGTCGGCTACATCACCGGCCGCGGCGGCGTCGTCACCCATTACGACCAGCGAGTCGGCAGCCTGCGGGCGCTGCTGGCGGAGGGATACGATGCCGTCTTCGTCGGCGCCGGCGCGCCGCGCGGGCGGGACCTCGATGTGCCAGGCAGGCGCGAGGCCGCGGCCAATATCCATATCGGCATCGACTGGCTCTCCTCCGTCTCCTTTGGCCATGTCGAGAGCGTGGGCCGGCGGGTGATCGTCCTCGGGGGGGGCAACACGGCGATGGATTGCTGCCGCTCCGCCCGCCGCCTCGGCGGCGAGGAGGTGACGGTCGTCGTCCGCTCCGGCTTCGAGGAGATGAAGGCGAGCCCTTGGGAGAAGGAGGATGCGCTGAAGGAGGGCATCCCCATCCGCAACTTCCTCGTGCCGAAGCAGGTGCTGCACGAGGATGGCCGCCTCACCGGCATGGTCTTCGAGCCGGTCAAGGCCGAGCGCGACGCCAAGGGCCGCCGCCAGCTCGTCCCCTCCGGCGAGCCGGATGTGGTGATCGAGGCGGATGACGTGCTGGTCGCCATCGGCCAGGAGAACGCATTCCCCTGGATCGAGGGCGATCTCGGCATCGAATTCGACCGCTGGGGCCTGCCGAAGCTCGACGAGGCGACGCTGCAATCGACCCGGCCGGAGGTCTTCTTCGGTGGCGATGCGGCCTTCGGGCCGAAGAACATCATCTGGGCGGTGGCGCATGGCCACCAGGCGGCGGTCTCCATCGACCTCTTCTGCCGCGGCGAGGACGTGGCGCAGCGGCCGCCGCCGGATGTGCGCATCGCCAGCCAGAAGATGGGCATCCATGAGTGGAGCTACGACAACGGCGTCTCGCTCGACCTCCGCTTCAAGGTGCCGCATGCCGAGAACGAGGTGGCGCTGCGCGATATCAAGACCGAGGTGGAGCTCGGCTATGACCGGGAGCTTGCCTTCAAGGAGGCGCAGCGCTGCCTGAATTGCGACGTGCAGACCGTCTTCACCGCGAAGCTCTGCATCGAATGCGATGCCTGCGTCGATATCTGCCCGGTCGACTGCATCACCTTCACCGAGAATGGCGAGGAGGCCGAGCTGCGCGACCGGCTGAAGATGCCGGCGCTCAACCTCGAGCAGGCGATCTATGTCGCGGACGGCCTCAAGACCGGCCGCGTCATGGCCAAGGACGAGGATGTCTGCCTGCATTGCGGCATGTGCGCCGAGCGCTGCCCGACCGGCGCCTGGGACATGCAGAAATTCCTCCTCGATAGCGCGAAGCCCAAGGCTGAAAGGGTGCACGCATGCGCAGCCCGGTGACTGCGATCAACGACTTCGTCGTCAAATTCGCCAATGTCAACGGCTCGGGCTCGGCCAGCGCCAACCAGCTCTTCGCCAAGGCGATCCTGCGCATGGGCATCCCCATCGCCTCGCGCAACATCTTCCCGAGCAACATCCAGGGCCTGCCCACCTGGTTCGAGGTGCGCGTCTCAGGCGAGGGGCATCTCGGCCGGCGCGGCGGCGTGGACCTGATGGTGGCGATGAACCCGCAGACCTGGGACCGCGACCTCGCCGAGATCGACCCGGGCGGCTACCTCTTCTACGACAGCACCCGGCCGATGCCGCAGAGCCGCTTCCGCGACGACGTGCATGTCATCGGCGTGCCGCTGACCGAGATGTGCAACGCCGCCTATACGGATGCGCGGCAGCGGCAGCTGTTCAAGAACATCATGTATGTCGGCGCGCTCTCGGCCCTGCTGCAGATCGACCCGGCGGTGGTGGAGACGCTGCTCTCCGAACAGTACAAGGGCAAGGAGAAGCTCGCCAAGCCGAACCAGGACGCCTTCCATATGGGGCGCGACTGGGCGCTGGCGAACCTCGCCTGCCCGATCGGGCTGACGCTGGAGCGGGCCGACAAGGTCGGCAACCGCATCTATGTCGACGGCAACAGTGCGGCCGGGCTCGGCGCCGTCTATGGCGGCGCGACGGTCTGCGCCTGGTACCCGATCACGCCCTCGACCTCGCTGGCCGAGGGGTTCGAGCGCTATGCGAAGAAGTTCCGCACCGACCCGGACGGGCGCAAGCGCTACGCCATCGTCCAGGCGGAGGACGAGCTGGCCTCCATCGGCATCGTCATCGGCGCCGCCTGGAACGGGGCGCGGGCCTTCACCGCGACCTCGGGCCCGGGCATCTCGCTGATGCAGGAATTCGTTGGCCTCTCCTACTTCGCCGAGATTCCCTCGGTGATCTTCGACGTGCAGCGCGCCGGGCCGAGCACGGGCATGCCGACGCGCACCCAGCAATCGGACGTGCTGGCGGCTGCCTATGCCAGCCATGGCGACACCAAGCATGTCGTGCTCTTCCCCGAGGACCCGCATGAGTGCTTCGCCTTCGGCGCCGATGCCTTCGACCTCGCCGACCGGCTGCAGCAGCCGGTCTTCGTGCTGCTCGACCTCGATATCGGGATGAACGACTGGCTCTGCGAGCCCTTCGCCTGGAACGACAACCGACGGATGGACCGCGGCAAGGTGATGACGGCGGAGGAGCTGGAGGCCGGGCGCGTCTTCGGCCGCTACCTCGATGCGGATGGCGACGGCATCCCCTACCGCACCTATCCGGGCACGCACCCAGACAAGGGCGCCTTCTTCACGCGGGGAACCTCGCGCGACCGCTTCGCCAAATACACCGAGGTCGGCGCCGCCTATGTCGACAACATGCAGCGCCTGCTGCAGAAATTCGAGACGGCGAAGTCCCTCGTCCCTCGCCCGGTGCTGCGCCAGGCGAAGGAGCCGACGCGGACCGGCGTGATCTACTATGGCAGCTCCTCCGCCGCCATGAAGGAGGCGCTGTCGGCGCTGGAGGCGGAGGGCATCCATGCCGATGCGCTGCGCATCCGCGCCTTCCCCTTCCACCAGGATGTCGAGGACTTCATCGCCGCCCACGACCAGGTCTTCGTCGTGGAGCAGAACCGCGACGCCCAGCTCCGCACCCTGCTGATGAACGAGTGCAGCATCGCACCCCAGCAGCTCATCCCCGTGCTGCACTATGACGGGACGCCGATCACCGCGCGCTTCATCCGCGCCGCCGTCGGCGACAAGGTGCTGGCCCAGATCCTTCCCTTCGCCGGAGCAGCCGCGGAATGAGCTTCCTTCCCAAACCCAAGCTGCACCACCCGAAGCTGCCGACCAACGCGCTCGGCTATACCCGGCGCGACTATGAGGGGGCGATCAGCACCCTCTGCGCCGGCTGCGGGCATGACAGCATCAGCGCCGCCATCATCCAAGCCTGCTTCGAGCTGGATATCGAGCCGCATCGCGTCGCCAAGATGTCCGGCATCGGCTGCTCGTCCAAGACGCCGGATTACTTCCTCGGTGCCTCGCACGGCTTCAACTCGGTCCATGGCCGGATGCCGAGCGTGCTGACCGGCGCCAACCTCGCCAACCGGGAGCTGCTCTATCTCGGCGTCTCGGGCGATGGCGACAGCGCCTCGATCGGCTTCGGCCAGTTCGCCCACAGCATCCGCCGCGGCGTGAACATGACCTATATCGTCGAGAACAACGGCGTCTACGGCCTGACGAAGGGCCAGTTTTCGGCGACCTCGGACAAGGGCTCCAAGGCCAAGAAGGGCACGGTCAACACCGACGAGGCGATCGACCTCGTCGGCATCGCGCTGCAGCTCGGCGCCACCTATGTCGCGCGCAGCTTCTCGGGCGACAAGAACCAGCTCGTGCCCCTCATCAAAGGGGCGATGCGGCATGACGGGCCGGCCTTCATCGACTGCATCAGCCCCTGCGTCGCCTTCAACAACCACGAGGGCTCGACCAAGAGCTACGACTTCGTCCGCGAGCACAACGAGGCGATGAACCGCCTCGATGTCATCACCGGCCGCCAGCCCATCACCACCGACTACGCGCCGGGCGAGGTGCGGGAGGTGGAGCAGCATGACGGCTCCATCCTCCGCCTCCGCAAGCTCCACGCGGAGTACGACCCGACCGACCGTGTCGCCGCCATGCACCACCTGCATGAGCGGCAGGCGGCCGGCGAGATCGTCACCGGCCTGCTCTTCATCGACCCGGAGCCGCACGACCTGCACGCCAACCTCGGCACCGTCGCACGGCCCCTCAACCGGCTGGGGGATGCGGCCCTGGTGCCGGGGGTGGCGGCGCTCGAGGCCATCAACGCGGCCTTGCGCTAGAGCAAACTCCGATCAGGTGGAAACACCTGATCGGAGTAACTTGCTCGGCCAAACAGTAGATCAGAGCGGCTTCCGTGAGCCAGTGCGAACGGAAACCGCTCGAGGCGCCTCGGTCAGCGGCGGGTCACGCAGCCCGTCTTGACGAAGGCCTCCTCGGCAGCGGTCAGCCGTTCGCCTTGCTGGAAGCGGAACAGGGCGCGGCTGCAACTCGGGTCGATGCGCGGCTTCGCGGCGGCCTGACGCAGCGGCGGCGGGGGCGGGGGCGCAGGGGGCGGCGTTGCAATGTCAGGCTCCTCCGCCACCGGCTCGGGCGGGGGCGCCTCCGCGGCCGGAGGCGGCGGCTCCGCAGGGCGGATGACCGGCAGTTCCACCCGCTCGATCGGCGGCAGGCTTCGCGCAACCGGCGGCTCGGGTGCGGGTGCGGCCGCGGGTGTGGGCGCTGGCGGCGGCATGGCGGCCAGCACCGGCACAGGCTCGAGGGCGGGCTTGGGGGCGGCTGCCAGGGGCGGCGGGCTGGCCGGCGTCGGGGCCGGCGCCGCAGGCAGCAGGGCGATGCCGATGGCCAGGCAACAGGCCAGCACCACGCCGCCGCCGATCCAGCGCGAGCGGCGCCGGCGCGGCGCAGGGGCCTCATCCTCTTCCTCTGCTTCGGCGGGTGGGGCGATTGCGGGGGCTGCGGCGCGCGGGCGGCCGGGCACCTCCCAGGCAGGGTCCCTGGCCAGGGCCGCCTGCACCGCGCCGATCCAGCCCTCCGGTCCGCCCAGGCCGAGCGGCGGCAGCGCGTCGAACCCCTCGGCCAGCATGCTCGCAAGGGTGCGCAGCATCATCGGGTCCACCCGCCCGTGCCATACGGGCAGCGTACCTGGGCAGCGCTCCTGGAAGCCCGCGGCCTCCAAGGTCCGGCGCAGCCTGGCCTCGGCATTCGGCGTTGCATTGGGGATAAGGTCGATCAGCGCCAGTCCCACCGTGGGATGGGCGAGCGCCAGGCACCCCATGCCGACCCCCGCCGGCCCGCCAAGGCCGAGGCGACAGCGCCCCACCGCCCGCCAGCCGGGCGGCAGGGCAGCCAGCAATCGCTGCTCCGGCCCAGCCCGGGATGCCAAAGGGTCCACCTGCGCCACCTGGTCCACGGCCGCTCCTCTCCGTCCCATTCAGGAAACGACAGAGGGATTGATCGGTTGCGCGGGCGGCGAGGGAACTGTTCCGCCTGTTGCAGATTGGTCGCTACAAATCCGCCCGCCAGACCCAAAGCCCGGCCAGCAACCCGACCAGGGCGGCGGGAAGCAGGGCGGCGGCGGGCCCGGCGCCCAGGTCCCGCGCCAGCGCCGCCCAGAGCACCGCGACGCCGATGCCGACCGCGATGCCGCCGATCAGCGAGGCACGGGAGGTCTTGATCTGCCCGCCATCCAGCGGCCTGAGCGCGGCCATCGCCCTACTCCGCCGCCGCCAGCCGCGGCTTGCCGGCCTGCGGGTCGTCCGTGCCGTGCCGCACCCGCTTCAGGTCCGCCCGGCGATGGGTCGCGTCATAGCCGTTCAGCAAATGCCCGAGCAGCCCGCGCCGGAGGTCGCTGGTGCCGAAGAACCAGTCCGCGATCGGGTAGGTGAGGTTGAAATTCCGCTCCATCATGATGGCCGTGTCGTGATGCGCGGCGTGGTGGCGGCGGATGGTGTTGATGAAGGGGATGTGCCGGACGATCCGGTCGTCCTTCACGTGGCAGCAGAAGTGGAAGAGCTCGTAGTTCAGGTAGAGCGCCGTGTTGGTGATCAGCAGCAGCCAGCCCGCATCCGGCAGGCCGATGGCGCGCAGCAGCAGCGCCGGCACCAGCGACAGCGCCAGGAAGGTGACCAGCGCATAGGGCGGGAAGAAAACGATGCGGAAGTCCCGCGCATCGTCGATGGTGTATTCCGTCTCGGTGAAGAACTGGTGGTGCGCCAGCGTGTGCCGCTTGTAGATGCCCATGAAGCCACGCAGCGGCCGGTGCATCACGTATTTATGGATCCACCATTCGAAGATGTTGGCGCCGAGGAAGGCAGCGGGCACCACCAGCCATTCGTACCAGGCCGGCGAGCCGACCTGCCGCGCCGCATACCAGATGGCCGCGCCGCCGATCGCGTAGATCAGCGCCACATGCGCCCAGCCATGATAGAGCCGGCCGATCTTGGCCCGGAAATCCGCCCGGAAGGCCTGCTGCCGGCGCGACAGGCGCTCGCGCCGCAGCGCATCGCTCGAAGGGCTGTCTGGCATGCCGTTCCTCCGCCTGTTGCTGATATATCAGCACGTGGCGGCGGCGCCGGTCAAGGCGTGGGCATCGAGGCGTGCCTATCAAGGCTCGGGCCCGACCGTCGCCCGGGTGAAGCTCTCGATGTAGTCGATCAGCATGTCGGAGGCGGCGGCCGCCGCCTCCGCCTGGCCATCGGCGATGCTGCGGGCCAGCCGCGCATGCGCGGCCGCCGCCTCCGGCAGGCCGGCGCTGCGGCGCCAGTGGATGAACCAGAAGCGGCGCGAGAGCCCGTGCATCAGCGCCATGGCGGCGGCCGCGAATTCATTGTGCGCGGCATCCAGCAGCAGCAGGTTCAGCTCGCGGTCGAGGCGGAGGAAGGCGGTCTCGTCACTCGTCGCCGCCGCCACCTCCATCGCATCGGCGATGGCGCGCAGCCGGGCGCGCTGCGCGGCATCGGCGCGGCGGGCCGAGGCGCGGGCGGTCAGCCGCTCGATCTCCCGCCGCACCTCCAGCAGCCGCAGCTGCTCGCGGATGTCGACCGGCGCGACGACGATGCCCCGCCGCGGCAGGATGCGCACCAGCCGCTCGCGCGCCAGGCGCTGCAGCGCCTCCCGCACCGGCGTCCGGCCGAAGCCGGTCCTGGCGGAGAGCTGCGCCTCGCTCACCACCTCGCCCGGCTGGAGGGCAAGGGTGACGATCGCCTCCTCGATGCTGCGATAGGCCTGTTCCGTCATGGTCGCCGCAGCATCGGCAGCGATGCCGCGCCGATGACGGAGCGAGGGAGCGCGGCGGGGCGGGGCGTGGTCGGGCATGGGGTCAGGATCTCAGTGGCATGTCATGACGATGGCCAGCCCGGTTGACACGGAGCGTCCGCCCGGCAACACTGCATGTGAGAGATATATCAAGCCACATATCAGCGGCAGCCTCACAGACCGTCGAATGCGTCATTGGTATATCCGCCCTGCGGAAAGCCGGGTTTAGGGAGGGTAGTCCAGCGGGTCGAGCGCGCGACTGACGGCGGTATCGTCGGTCGCGCGTTCCCTTGCGCCCTGCATAGCGCGTAACCTAGAGGCAGGACAGGGCCGCATCGATATCCTCGGAGGTCAGCAGCCAGGCATTGTCGAGCCGGGCCACGACCTCGCGCATGAAGGCCTCGGTCAGCGCCAGGGCCCGCTGCGGGTCGCCGAGATGGTCCGCCAGCAGGGCGAGCGCCAGCTGGCGCGGCCCGTCGCCCTCATAGGTCCATTCATAGCCCATGGCCGAGAAGCGGCGGAGGTCGAAGCGCGGGTCGAGCGGCGCGCCGTCGACCGTGACCTCTGCCCCGGCCAGGCCACGGCCGCCCTCGTAGATCTTCGCCATCGCATCCTGCCCCGTGCGCAGGCGGGATGCTACGCCATCGCCGACTGATATGTCATGCGCTGCACCGCACCAGCCCGTCGACGGCAAGACAGCCCCAGTCGCCGCAGATCAGCGGGTTGACCTCCGCCTCCTCGACGCGCGGCCCGGCCTCCGCCACCAGCACGGAGAAGGCGGAGACCGCCTGCGCCACGGCCGGGATGTCAGCGCGCGGGCCGCCGCGGAAGCCGTCGAGCAGCGGGAAGCCCTTCAGGCTCCGCAGCATCTCCTCCGCCCGCTCGGGGCTGACCGGGGCGAGGTCGAGCGCCACGTCGCGCCAAAGCTCCGCCTGCACCCCGCCGGTGCCAACCAGGACGAGCGGGCCGAACTGCCCGTCCCGCCGGGCGCCGAGGATCAGCTCCACCCCCGGGCGGGACATGCGCTGGATCAGCACGCCGTCGAGCCGGGCTTCCGGCGCCTTCTGCCTTGCCGAGGCCATGATGGCGCCGAAGGCCGCCTCCACCGCCGCCCGGTCGGCCAGGTTCAGCTTCACGCCGCCCACTTCCGTCTTGTGGGCGATGTCCGGGCTGTCGAGCTTCAGCACCACGGGGAAGCCGAGCGCCGCCGCCGCCTCGGCGGCTTCGGCGGCGCTTGCGGCACGGCGCTCCTCGACCACCGGCACGCCGGCCTTGGCGAAGAGCGCCTTGGCCTCCGCCTCCATCAGCACCACCTCGCCGGCGGGCAGGCCAGCGAGTGCCGCCTCGAGGCCGTGCGGCCGCGCCGGCGTGCCGGCCGGCTTCCGCCCGTGATACTCGAGCCAGAGCCGCACCGCATTCATCAGCCGCCGCATGGAGCGGAAGAGGATGAGCTCCGGCACCGAATCCGCGGCGACGGCGCCCGGCCCCTCGAGCTGCTCCGGGATCCAGGCGATCAGCAGCGGCTTGCCGAATTTCGGCGCATAGGGGCGGAGCTGCTCCATCCGCAGCTGGGTCGAGGCATGGTGGGAGTAGACCACCGGCATCACCGCGCAGCCATATTGCGGGTCGCTGAGCATCGCCTCCATGCAGGCATCGTAGCTGGACGGGTCGCTCGCCACCTGCGCGGTGAGGTCGCAGGGATTGCGCGGCGCGCCGAAATCCGGGATGGCGGCCCGCAGCACCGCCTCGGTCTCCGGCCGCGGCTGCGGCATGGCGAGGCCGAGCGCCTCGGCATGGTCGGCCGCCATGATGCCGGCGCCCCCCGAGGGGGTGATGATGGCAACGCCCGGCGCCGTCGGCGGCGGCGCCTTGGCGAACATCCCGGCCGTTTCCAGCAGCGCGTCGAAATCCTCGACCTCGACCATGCCGGCGCGGCGGAAGGCGGCCGACCAGGCGGCGGCGCTGCCGGCGAGCGAGCCGGTGTGCGACACGGCCGCCGCCGCCCCCGCCTCGCCGCGCCCGAGCTTCAGCACGACGATCGGCTTGCCCACCTGCCGCGCCGCCTCGCCGAGCAGCGCCAGCCGCCGCCCGTCGCGCAGCCCCTCCACCGCCAGCGCCACCGCGCGGCATTCCGGCATGGAGAGCTGGTAGGCGGCGAGGTCACAGACATCGAGGTCGGTCGCATTGCCCGCCGTCGTCATGTGGCAGACGGAGAAGCCGCGCTCGGCGGCCTGCATCAGCGCATAGCCGAGCGCGCCGGACTGGCTGGTGATGGCGACGCCGCCGGGCGGCGCCGTCAGCCGCCCGTATTCCGGCATGAAGGTGACGCCCGCCTTCAGCACATGGTCGACGATGCCGAGGCAATTGACGCCGACGAGGGGCATGTTCGCCGCGCGGCAGCGGTCGCGCAGCGCCTCCTCCTCCGCGACGCGGTCGGCGAGGCCGGTCTCGCCATACCCGGACGCGAAGGCGATGATGCCGCCCGCGCCCTTGGCGATGCAGGCCTCGACGGCCGGCATGATGCCGGTGCGCGGCAGGGCCAGCAGCACGCAATCCGGCGCCTCGGGCAGGTCGGCGATGCTGCCGAGGCAGGGGAAGCCGTGCAGCTCCTGTCCCGCATATTTCGGGTTCACCGCCCAGACCGGCCCGTCGAAGCCGCGCATGTTGCCGATGCTGCGGGCGCCGAAGCCGACCGGGTCGGCCGAGACGCCGACCACGGCGACGCTGCGGGGGGAGAGCAGGCGGCGCAGGCTGGCGGGGTCGCGCAGGGGTTCCGGCCCGGCGCGGCCATCCGTGACGTGGTGCTGCAAGCGTCCCTCCCGATGCTCCCCGCCGGTTCGCGGCGGTCTTTCTTGGACCAGGTCAGCCTAGTCCGGGTCCTGCCCCGGTCAACCCTTGGCCCCAGGCTGGGACAATGGCTTCAGCGGCGCCGGCACGCCGGGCGGCAGCGGCACCTGGGCGACGTTCAGGATCATCGCCACGGCCACGTAGTAGCCGCTGACGCCGAGCAGGTCGACGACGCCCTGCTCGCCGAAGCGCTCCCGCGCCGCCGCATAGGTGGCGTCCGAGACGGCATGGGTCTCGTGCAGCTCGGCGCAGAAGTCGTAGATGATGGTCTGGTCCCGGTCCATGCCCTCCGGCCGCCGCCCCTCGGCAATGGCCTCGGCGATGGCGGGCGGCAGCCCGGCCTTCATCGCCAGCAGGTGGTGCGCGTACCACTCGAACTGCGCCGACCATGTCCGCGCCGCAACGAGGATCGCCAGCTCGTTCAGCGCCGTCGGGATGGAGCTGTTGAAGCGGAGATACTCGCCAACCTTCTGGAAGCGGTCGGCGAGCTCCGGGCTGCGCAGCAGGGCGGGGAAGGGCCCGCGCAGCCCGCCCCGCGGCCCGCCCGCGATGCCGGCGGCGACGCGCCGCTGCGCCTCGGTCAGCCGGTCCTCCGGGATGGGCGGCAGGCGCCCGCTGCTTCCGTCATCGGGTGGGATTGCCGCATCGGACGCCATCGTGACTTTTCCTCCGCCCATTGCTCGGGCAGGGAGCATCGCCGCCTCGCTGCGGCCCGGCAACTTCCCCTATGCCGGGGCCGCGGGCGTGGCTAGCTTCGGGGCAACAGGGAAAAGCGGCTGGAGGGACTTCTTGGCCTATGCATTGCAGCAGCTGATCAACGGGATCAGCCTGGGGATGATCTACGGCCTGATCGCGGTAGGCTACACCATGGTCTACGGCATCATCGGCATGATCAATTTCGCGCATGGCGACGTATTCATGATCGGCGCCTTCCTGTCGCTGATCGCGGTGCTGCTGCTCTCGATGGGCGGGGTGATGGGCGGGCCGGCCGGCATCATCCTGGTGCTGCTCCTCTCGGTCGTCGTCACCGGCGTCTATGGCTGGGCGATCGAGCGCGTGGCCTACCGGCCGCTGCGCGGCAGCTTCCGCCTGGCGCCGCTGATCTCCGCCATCGGCATCTCCATCGTCCTGCAGAACTACGTCCAGGTCAGCCAGGGCGCGCGGGTGAAGCCGATGGACACGCTGATCCCCGGCGGCGTCGAGGTGATGCAGGAAGGCGGCTTCGTCGTCCAGTTCGCCTATACGCAGATGCTGATCATCGGCGTGACGCTCGCCGTGCTCGCCGTCTTCACCATATTGGTGACGCGGACGCCGCTCGGCCGCGCCATGCGCGCCTGCGAGCAGGACCGCAAGATGGCCTCCCTCCTCGGCATCGACACCGACAAGACCATCAGCCTCACCTTCGTCATCGGCGCGGCGCTCGCCTCGGTCGCCGGGACCATGTACCTGCTGCGCTACGGCGTAATCGACTTCTTCATCGGCTTCCTGGCGGGCGTGAAGGCCTTCACCGCGGCGGTGCTCGGCGGCATCGGCTCGTTGCCCGGTGCCGTTCTCGGCGGGCTGCTGATCGGCCTCATAGAGACCTTCTGGTCCGCCTATTTCAGCGTGCAGTACAAGGATGTCGCCGCCTTCTCGATCCTCGTCCTCACGCTGATCTTCCTGCCTACCGGGCTGCTCGGCCGGCAGGAGGTGGAGAAGGTATGAGGCTCCAGCTTGCCCTGAAGGATGCGCTGACCGGGGCCGTGGTCGCCGCCCTGCTCTTCGTCCCGCTCGTCGCCCTGCGCACCGATATCGGCGAGGGCGGCGGCCTCACGCTCCGCTATCGCTGGAGCGATGCCGCGATCCTCATCGGCCTCGTCTTCATCGGCCGCCTGGCGCTGGTGCTCTGGACCGGGCGCACGGGCCTCCGCCCCAGCACCTCCGCCGGACCCTGGACGCGGCGGCTGCAGCAGGCGGGGCGGCTCGCGGCGCCGGCCTTCCTCGCCCTCGCCCTCGTGCTACCGGCGATCCCGGGCATCGACCGCTACTGGCTCGACCTCGGCATCCTGGTGCTGACCTATGTGATGCTCGGCTGGGGGCTCAACATCGTGGTCGGCCTCGCCGGGCTGCTCGACCTCGGCTATGTCGCCTTCTATGCGGTCGGAGCCTATTCCTACGCGCTGCTGGCGCAGTATTTCGGGCTCTCCTTCTGGGTCTGCCTGCCGCTGGCTGGCATCCTCGCCGCCTTCTGGGGCGTGCTGCTCGGCTTCCCGGTGCTCAGGCTGCGCGGCGACTACCTCGCCATCGTGACGCTGGCCTTCGGCGAGATCATCCGCGTGGTGCTGCTCAACTGGGTGAGCCTGACGGGCGGGCCGAACGGCATCAGCGGCATCCCGCGTCCCTCCTTCTTCGGCCTGCCCTTCAGCATGTCGGGCGGCGAGGGCACCTTCGCCGGCTTCTTCGGGCTGGAGCCGTCATCGGTCCACCGCGTCATCTTCCTCTACTACCTGATCCTGGCACTCGCCCTGCTGACCAATTGGGTGACGATCCGGCTGCGCCGCCAGCCGCTCGGCCGCGCCTGGGAGGCGCTGCGCGAGGACGAGATCGCCTGCCGGGCCCTCGGCATCAACGTCACCATCACCAAGCTCACCGCCTTCGCCTTGGGCGCCATGTTCGGCGGCTTCGCCGGCGCCTTCTTCGCCACGCGCCAAGCCTTCATCAGCCCGGAGAGCTTCACCTTCATCGAGAGCGCCATCATCCTGGCGATCGTCGTGCTCGGCGGGCTCGGCAGCCAGATCGGCGTCGCCGTCGCGGCGCTGGTGCTGATCGGCGGGACGGAGGTGTTCCGCGACCTGCAGGAGTGGCGGATGCTGGTCTTCGGCGGCGCCATGGTCGTCATCATGGTGCTGCGGCCCCGCGGCCTTGTGGGGACGCGCACGCCCTCCATCGCGCTCGGCAAGCGACGAGCGATCGACGGCAAGCTCGTCGGGGAGGGGCACGGATGAGTGCCGCATCGGAGCGGGGCGGCAATCCCCCGAGCCAGAACAACCCCATCCTCGAGGTGCAGGGCCTCACCATGCGCTTCGGTGGCCTCACCGCCGTCTCCGGCGTCTCCTTCGCCGCAGGCATCGGGGAGATCACGGCGCTGATCGGGCCGAACGGCGCCGGCAAGACGACGCTCTTCAACTGCGTCACCGGCTTTTACCGGCCGAGCGACGGCATCATCCGCCTGCACAAGCCGGGCGCGTTGCCGACCGAGTTGCAGCGCCTGGCCGGGCACCGGATCGCCCGTGCCGGCGTCGCCCGCACCTTCCAGAACATCCGCCTCTTCCCCGGCATGACGGCGCTGGAGAACCTGCTGATCGCGCAGCACAACACGCTGATGGCCTCGACCGGCTGGGGCATCGGCGCGGTGCTCGGCCTGTCGCACTACCCCAAGGCGGAGCGGCAGGCGGTGGAGCTGGCGAAGCGCTGGCTCGCCGCCACCAACCTGATGGACCGCGCCGACGACCCGGCCGGCGCCCTGCCCTATGGCCAGCAGCGCCGGCTGGAGATCGCCCGCGCCATGTGCACGGAGCCGGCCCTGCTTTGCCTGGACGAGCCCGCCGCCGGCCTCAACCCGCGCGAGTCGGACGAGCTGGCGCGGCTGCTGCTCGACATCCGGGGGGAGGGCACCTCCATCCTGCTGATCGAGCATGACATGGGCGTCGTCATGCGCATCAGCGACCGCGTCGTGGTGCTCGACCATGGCGTGCTGATCGCCGACGGCACGCCGGCCGAGGTGCGCGGCAACGCCAAGGTCATCGCCGCCTATCTCGGCGAGGACGAGGAGGAGGTCCCCGCTTCCGATGGCCGCAGGGCGGAGCCGCAGGCGAGCACCGTAGGGCTGCATCGGAACGGCAGCAGCACATGACCACGCCCCTCCTCGAAGTCGATTGCGTCTCCGCCAGCTACGGCGCGGTGCAGGCGCTCTCCGATGTCTCGCTCCAGGTCATGCCCGGCGAGATCGTCACGCTGATCGGCGCCAACGGCGCCGGCAAGTCGACGCTGCTGATGACCATCTGCGGCTCGCCCAGCCCGCGGGCCGGGCGCATCGTCCTCGGCGGCGAGGACATCACCGGCGAGCCGACGCACCTCACCATGCGCCGCGGCGTCGCCCAGTCGCCGGAGGGGCGGCGCATCTTCCCGCGCATGACGGTCCACGAGAACCTGCTGATGGGCGCCCAGGCGCTCGTCAAGGGCGACCCGACGCCGCAGCTCGAGCAGGTCTTCACCCTCTTCCCCCGCCTCAAGGAGCGGATCGGCCAGCGCGGCGGCACCCTCTCGGGCGGCGAGCAGCAGATGCTGGCGATCGGCCGGGCGCTGATGTCGAAGCCACGCCTGCTGCTGCTGGACGAGCCCTCGCTCGGCCTCGCGCCGCTCATCGTGCGGCAGATCTTCGGCGCCATCCGCCAGCTCAACGAGAGCACGGGCCTTACCGTGCTGCTGGTCGAGCAGAACGCCAACCAGGCGCTCCGCCTCGCCCATCGCGGCTATGTCCTGGTCAACGGGCGGATCACCATGGAGGGCGGCGGGCACGAGCTGCTGGCCCGGCCGGAGATCCGCGACGCCTATCTCGGCGGGGGCCACGGCTAGAAGATTGGAGCGGCCGGGTTCATTCGCCTAACATCGCCAGCAAGCTGCCCCGAGGGCAGCGGCATCGACAGGGAAAGCACGACCATGCTCAATCGTAGGGGACTTATCGCCGGCACCGCCGGCATCGCGCTGGCCGGCCCGGCCCTGATCCGCCCGGCCTTCGCCCAGGGCAGCGGGCCGATCCGCATCGCCTGCGCCGGGCCGATGACCGGCTCCAACGCCGCCGCCGGCGAGCAGATGCGGATCGGCGCCCAGCAGGTGGCCGCCGACATGAACGCCAAGGGCGGCGTGCTCGGCCGCCAGCTCGCCCTCGAGATCGCCGACGATGCCTGCGACCCGCGCCAGGCCGTCTCGGTGGCCAACCAGCTCTCCGGCCGCAAGGTAGCGATGGTCGCAGGCCACTACTGCTCCGGCAGCTCCATCCCCGCCAGCAAGGTCTATGCCGAGGAGGGCGTGCTGCAGATCAGCCCGGCCAGCACCAACCCGAAATTCACCGACGACGGCGCCTGGAACACCTTCCGCGTCTGCGGCCGGGACGACCAGCAGGGCCAGATCGCCGGCACCTATATCGCCAAGACCTATCCCGGCAAGAAGGTGGCGATCCTCCACGACAACCAGGCCTACGGGAAGGGCCTGGCCGACGAGACCAAGAAGGCGCTGAACGCCGGCGGCGTGCAGGAGACCATCTACGCCGCCTACAACCCGGGCGAGCGCGACTATAACGCCCTCGTCTCCCGCCTGAAGAGCGCCGGCGTCGAGGTGATGTATATCGGCGGCTACTACACCGAGGCCGGCCTCATCCTCCGCCAGGCCAAGGAGCAGGGGATGAACGTGACGATGATCGGCGGCGACGCCCTCGTCACCAAGGACTTCTGGCAGATCACCGGCGCCGCCGGCGAGGGCACGCTGATGACCTTCAGCAGCGACCCGCGGAAGCGCGCCAGCGCCGCCTCGGTCGTGCAGTCCTTCAAGGCGAAGAACATCGATCCGGAGGGCTACGTCCTCTACACCTATGCCGCGGTGCAGATCTGGGCGGCCGCCGCGGCCAAGGTCAACAGCATCGACGCCAAGAAGGTCGCCGACGCGATGAAGGCGAGCGGGCCGTGGCAGACCGTGCTCGGCGACATCGCCTTCGACAGGAAGGGCGATGTCACCGTACCGGATTACGTTTTCTATGTCTGGAAGAACGGCGACTATTCGCAGGTTTAGGACTTGAATTGGGTCCCTCCGGGGGCCCATTTTCCCCCTTAGTCGTCAACAACCGAAAGGAGGTGATCCAGTGTCTCATTGCCATACGCCGCGTGCCCTGCCTGCGGCCTGGATCATCGTCACCGCCACTGCGGAGATGGCTTCCTGAGCCCTGCCTGAGGCCGGCAACGGCTGACGCAATGGAAAGGCCTGGGTGGGAAACCGCCCAGGCCTTTCGCATGTCCGGCCTGGTCGTTTTTGGTTAACCGAGACTGGGTATCACAGGAATGCTGGGAAAGCCTATCGTTCCGGCTGTGGACAGAACGCGCGGTAGCAACCATAAATAGCAACTACCTTCATTGATTGAACCCGGAGTTCGGTTGCGATGTCCTTCCCCAGCTGGTTCGGTCCTGGTTGGCGGCATGGCGTGGTGGTGGGTGTCCTTTGCGCCTTGCTCGGCCTCGCCGGCTCCGCCCTGCTGCTGCGGTCCGAACGGAACCGGCTGGTCGGGCAGGACGGCGTCCGTCTAGCCGATTTCGCCGGGGTGATGGCGCAGCGGCTCGACTCTGGCCTCGCCGACTGGGCTCATGATGTGGGCCTGCTGGCCCGTTTCGAGGCCCTGGAGCGCCAGCCGCCCGAGCCCGCCCTGGCCCGCCGCCTGCTCGAGGATCTGAAGGCCCGCTCTCCCACCTTCTCCTGGATCGGCTTCACCGGCGTCGATGGCCGCGTCATCGCCGCGACCGGCGGGCTGCTGGAGGGCGCCGACGTCTCCGCCCGCCCCTGGTTCCGCCCCGGCCTGGCCGGCCTGCATCTCGGCGATGTCCATCCCGCGGTCATGCTGGCCAAGCTGCTGCCGGAGGAGGAAGGCGGCGGCGCGGATGCCTATTTCGTCGATGCCGCCGCTCCCGTGCATGTGGCCGATGGCACGCTCATCGGCGTTGTCTCGGGCCATCTCACCTGGCGCTGGGCGGAGGCGGTGCGGCGGGAGATGACGGCCCTCGCCCCCTGGCAGCCCGCGCCGGTGCTGCGCGTGCTGGGCGCCGATGGGCTGGTGCTGCTCGGCCCCGAGGCCGAGCGTGGGAAGCCCTGGCCGGCGGAGCGCCCCGGCGATGGCTGGCGCGAGGCGAGCCTGCCCGGCCAGGCGCCCGCCATCCTGGGCTATGGCCGGGCGGAGGGCGCGGCGGACCGGCCCGATCTTGGCTGGGTGGTGGTGGCACAGCGCGACCGTGCTACGGTGCTCGCCCCGCTCTGGTCCTTCGGCCTTTGGCTCGGCGTCGGCACGCTCGGCATCGCCGCGATGGGCGGCGCGCTGGCCGGTCTCCATGCCGGGCGCATGGGCTCCACCATCCAGCGGGTGCTCGGCGGCAGCGGCGATGTGGGCCGCCGGCTCGAGCAGCTCCGCGACCAGGCCTGGCGGGACCCGCCGACCGGCCTGCTCAACCGCGCCGGCTTCGCCGCCTGGCAGCAGGCGCTGCCGCCGATCGACCAGGGCTGCGCCGTCGTCGCCCTGGACCTCGACGGCTTCAAGCCGATCAACGACACCCATGGCCATGCAGCCGGCGACGACGTGCTGCGCGGCATCGGCGCCTGGTTCCTGCAGAACTTGCGCGGCGAGGATGCGGCGGTGCGCCTCGGCGGCGACGAATTCCTGCTCTGCCTCGTGGGCCCGCCCGACAAGGCGGAGGCCGCGGCGCGCGAGGTCGGCGCAAGGCTGAACTTCATGCTGCGCGAGGGCGTGCCGACCGAGGCCGGCCGCCTCCGCCTGGGTTGCAGCCTCGGCGTGGCGCTGATGCCGCGGGATGCGACGCAGATGGAGCAGGTGGTCGCCAAGGCCGATGCGGCGCTCTACGTGGCAAAGCGGCACAAGGTCCCGCTGGCGGCGGCCTAGGGCAAGCTTCTATCAGGTGGAAACATTTGACCGGAGGTATTTGCTCGACGAGACAATGAACTAGTGCAGCGTCCGTGCGCCGGGCGAACGGAGGCCGCTCCAGGCGTCAGCGCCGGGCCAGCACCGCCACCACCTGCGCCCGCAGCCATTCCTCGGCCGGGTCGTGGTCGAGGGCGGTGCGCCAGGCCATCCGCATGACGGAATCGGGCGACTCGAAGGGCAGCGGGTCGACTGCCAGCCCGCCGCCGGCCTCGGGCGCCATCAGCGCCTCCACCAGCGCATCGGAAACGGTGCAGAGCAGCTCCGTCCCCAGCAGCACCTGCCGCAGCAGGCCGAATTCCGGCACGCCGAGCACCACCCGCCGGCTCCGCCCCAGCCGCTCCAGCGCTGCGTCGGCGAAGCCGCTGAGGTCGCCCCGCGGCGTCACCAGCACATGCGGCCGCGCGCAGTAGCCCTCCAGCTCGACCGGCGGCGAGTTCGCGCAGCGCAGCACCTGGATGTCAAGCGACACCGGAAACGCCCCCCTTGGCGCCATGAAATCGCCCCCCCTGGTTTCAAGTCTTCGCTGCGGCTGTGACTGGTTCCGGCGTGCTGCTCCGGAGCAGACCTGAGCGGCGCTTCTCCT
>JAESFQ010000051.1_pt1 | contig 74062 bp, 68 predicted proteins | sample 9269431 | NCBI WGS metagenome assembly JAESFQ01 (sample SAMN14502588, study PRJNA617103) | algae metagenome | isolation source: Plectolyngbya sp. WJT66-NPBG17 and co-occurring heterotrophs from well... | place: USA: Mojave Desert, Joshua Tree National Park, California | collected 2006-08-06 | reverse complement strand
AGGAGGACACCGGAACAGCGACGCTGACCGCCCTGGCCGGATCGCAGCCCGGCCAGGGTGGTCAGAAGCGGCAGGTGGGCCAAAATTCATCAGCACTGCTGGGCCAGAATTCATGGACACAGCCAGACCGCCTCCAACTTCCCCTTGTCCTGTCGCTGGGTGATGTGCGGGAACCAGGGGCCAACATCCTCCTCGAACCAGTCGAGGCGCTTCGCCCGGAACTGCTTGAGGTTGAACAGGCGTTCGAGGCCGTGGCGACCCAGGACCACGCAGTCGGCAGCCTGCTTCCAGGCGAAAACCGCGAAGTAGTGGGCCAGGGTGCGGTGGTGCCGGAGGCACGCCTCTCGGTATAGCTTTTCTGCTTCGGTCACGACGCCCTGCTGCGGTGGACTCACTCAGTCCCCGCCTTCGCTAACATTGTGCCGAAATCGAATCAAGATTTGGCCTATCTGCGGGTCTTGGAGCCGTCCTTGAGACCCGGCCGGGTGCACCGCGCGTGTCAGATTGCCGACACGATGTGGCAAAAGAGTCACGAATGCAGCGCTACCGACATGAAATCTATCGCGTCACGCGAGAAGAGCGGATAAACATTTCGCTTTAGGATTACACAGCAACCTGTCGGAAGCGCCGGTCTCTGCAACCATGGATGTTTTCACATTCCGCGACCGGCTCGTCGCCGAGTACCAGCGGTTCACGCGGTCCTTCGTGACCATTCGGGCGGCCGACATCAAGGCCCATGTGGACTGCGAGTATGAGGCGGAGCGGTTTTGGCCCGCCCCCATGGTCCAGTTGAACCCGGCCTTCGTGCCGGGCGGCGACATCGGGAAGTTCGTCGCCGAGGGCCTGCTCCACCCTGAGTGCGAGCGCATCTTCCGGTTCGGCAAGACGGAGGACGGTGCCCCCGGCAGGCCCCTGATCCTGCACCGGCACCAAGAGGACGCGATCCGCATCGCCCAGCGACGGGAGAGCTATGTCCTCACCACCGGCACCGGCTCGGGCAAGTCGCTCTCCTACTTCATCCCCATCGTGGACGACGTGCTCCGCCGCCGGGCCTCGGGTGGCGCCAAAGGCATCAGCGCCATCGTCGTCTACCCCATGAACGCTCTCTGCAACTCGCAGATGGAGGAGTTGGAGAAGTACCTCCGCCTCGGCTACCCGAAGGGCGGCGAGCCGGTCCGCTTCGCCCGCTACACCGGGCAGGAGAGCACCGAGGAGCGGCAGGCGATCAAGGCGAATCCGCCCGACATCCTGCTGACCAACTACGTCATGCTCGAACTGATGCTGACGCGGCACTCCGATCCTGACCCGCAGATCGTCAAGCAGGCCAAGGGGCTGCGCTTCCTCGTCCTCGACGAACTCCACACCTACCGGGGTCGTCAGGGAGCAGACGTGGCGATGCTGGTCCGCCGGGTGCGCGACCGGACGAACCCGGACCTCCTCTGCGTCGGCACCAGCGCCACCATGGCGACCGAGGGCCGCGCCGAGGAGCGCAACCGGGCCGTCGCCCGTGTTGCCTCCCGCCTCTTTGGGGCGTCCGTCCGACCGGAGAACGTGGTCACCGAGACCCTCCGCCGGGTCACCGACGAGGCCGCGCCGAACGACATGGCAGGCCTCTCAGCCGCCATAGCGGCTGGGGTGCCGGAGGATGCCGACTACCGCGTGCTCCGTGTTCATCCGGTCGCGGCATGGGCCGAGACCACCCTCGGCCTCCAGCGGCAGGACGACAGGCCGGATGGCAAATGGGTGCGCACCAGCCGCCCCAAGACCCTGGCCGAAGCCGCCGACCTTCTCGTACAGGCCAGCGGGCGACCGGCGGCCGAGTGCCTCGACTATCTCCGCCGCTTCCTGCTGCTCGCCTACCGGACTCCGGATGCGGAGGGACGGCCACTTTTCGCCTTCCGCCTACACCAGTTCGTGGCTGGGGCGGGCGACGTGTTCACCACGCTCGAACGTTCCGGCGCTCGCTACCTCACCCTCAACGGCCAGCAATACCGTCCCGGTGGCCGGGACAAGCCGCTGTTCCCGGCGGTGTTCTGCCGCTCCTGCGGGCAGGAGTACCTGCCGGTCTGGGCCAGCATCGCCGACCGCCAGCCCGTTCGGATCGACCCGCGCGAATCGAATGAGCGGACCGCTGACGGCGACGGCACCGCTCCAGGTTACTTCATGCCGGACACGTCTGGGGAGTTCGACGCGGAGGATTCCGACCGCTACCCAGACGAATGGTTGGAGCCGGTAGCAGACGGCACGCAGCGGCTCAAGCCGAACTACCGGCAGTACCGGCCCGTGCCCTTCCGCGTCGGCACCTCGGGCGAGCGTGATGCACAAGGTATGCCGGGCTGGGTAATCCCCGGCTCCTTCCGCTTCTGCCTCAACCGGGCTTGCGATGCCGTGTTCGACGGCGGTGCGCGTAGCGAGTCGGCGAAGCTCGGCTCCCTCTCCGCCGAGGGACGGTCGAGCGCCACCACGGTGCTGACGCTGGCCGCCATGCGGCACCTGCTGCGGGAGGAGAGCCTCCCTCCTGCCGCGAAGAAGCTGCTCGGCTTCACCGACAACCGCCAGGACGCCTCGCTCCAGGCCGGGCACCTGAACGATTTCGTCATGATCCTCCTGCTGCGCGGTGCCCTGCTGGCGGCGCTGCGGAACCGCCCGGACGGCATCCTCACCGACGACACCCTTACCCACGAAGTCCTCAAGCACCTGCGCTTGTCCCCGACGGACTACTCCAGTTCACCGGAGGCCAAGGGCGCCAAAGCCGAGAGCGCCAAGCGCGCGCTGCGTGACGTGCTTGGCTATCGGACGTATTTCGATCTGCGGCGCGGTTGGCGCTTCACCCATCCGAACCTCGAACAGCTTGGCTACCTCACCATCGGTTACGCCTTCCTTGGGGAGTGCGCGGCCGATCAGGCCGAATGGTCAAAGCGCCACCCCCTGCTCGCCGCCGCAACGCCCGCAGTGCGGGAGGAATTGCTGCGCGATCTGCTCGATCGGATGCGGCGCTGCCTCTGCATCAAGACCATCTACCTCGACGGTGACCATCTGGAGCAAGTCCGCAACCGCTCCTTCGCCGAGTTGAAGGAGCCTTGGGGGCTGGCCGAGGACGAGCGGCCGATGACCGCCGCCGCCATGATCGCCCGTCCGCAGCCGCCGACCGGCCGCCTGTCCGTGCCCACAATTCACATCTCGCACCGCTCCGCCTTCGGTCGCCGTGTAAAGGCTAAGGCGACGTGGAGCGAGGCGGGGTCGGCCTTCCCTGGCAAGCTGGACGAGGACGCCTACAACCGGATTGTGGACGACATGCTCGGCGTCCTCGTCACCTACGGGCTGGCGGAGGCTCTGAAAGTTGAGGGCGGCTACACCGGCTACCGCGTCCCGGCCACGGTCATTGAGTGGCGGCTCGGCCCGAAGGAGCAGCAGGACGCCGCCAACCGGTTCTTCCTCGACCTGTACCACAACGTGGCCGAGATGCTACGCGGTGACGACCGCTTCCTCCACACCTTGCAAGCACGAGAGCACACGGCGCAGGTGGACGCCGAGGAGCGGGAGCAGCGCGAGGAGCGGTTCCGCGCGGCGAGCCTGCCGGTCCTATTTTGCTCGCCCACGATGGAACTCGGCGTGGACATCTCCACGCTGAACACCGTCTACATGCGGAACGTCCCGCCGACCCCAGCGAACTACGCCCAGCGCAGCGGCCGTGCGGGCCGCAGCGGACAACCCGCCCTGGTGCTGACCTATTGCGCGGCCCGCTCGCCCCACGACCAGTACTTCTTCCGCAACCCGGCCCGCATGGTGGCGGGCGCGGTGAATCCGCCCGCGCTCGACCTTGCCAACGAGGACCTGATCCGCTCGCACCTGCACGCGGTCTGGCTGGGTGAAACAGGGCAGAAGCTCGGCCCCTCCGTGCAGGACGTGCTCGACAGGTCGCAGCTTCCCGACCTGCCGCTGGCTGCCCAGATCGCGGCGCAGTTGGACAACCCACAGGTCCGGCAGCGCGCCGCCACTCGTGGTATCGCCATCCTCGGCACCCTGCGCGACGACCTCACCCCCGAGACCGCGCCCTGGTTCACGCCGGACTGGCTCGACCACACGATCAGGTCGGCGCACCTCGCCTTCGACGACGCCTTCGACCGCTGGCGGACCCTATTCAACGCCGCCCAGCGGCAGATGGACCTCGCGCACAACGTTCAGATGAACGCGGCGGCGGACGAAAAGACCCGCCGCGAGGCCAAGCAGCGCTACGACGAGGCGCGCATCCAGCGCGACCTCCTGCTCGATAGTCGCGCGAGCATGTCGAGCGACTTCTATGCCTACCGCTATCTTGCCTCTGAGGGATTCCTTCCGGGGTACAACTTCCCTCGGCTTCCCCTTCTGGCCTACATCCCGGCACGACGCGAGAAGGTGGGCCGCGACAGCTTCCTCTCTCGCCCGCGCTTCCTCGGCCTCTCCGAGTTCGGTCCTCGCTCGATCATCTACCACGAGGGTTCGACCTATCGGGTTCGCAAGGCGATCCTGACTGTCGGTGATGCCGAGAGCGTCTCGACCTCCTCGCGCCTTGCAGTTCGCCGGGCGCGGCTCTGCCCGGCTTGCGGATACGGCCACTTCGATGCCGAGGCCGACCACGAGCGATGCGTGAATTGCGACGCCCGGCTCGACGGCGATCTGCGCTCTCTGCTCGACCTCTACCGCATCGATCAGGTCAGCACCCGGCGGGCGGACCGCATCACCTCCGATGAGGAGGAGCGCCAGCGGCAGGGCTACGAGGTCATCACCACGCTGCGCTTCTCGGAGCAGGGTGGGCGGCGCCGCTTCGCGCCCGTGGTGTTCGCGGAGGCGGGCGAGAAGCTCCTGTTGGCATCCTACGGCCCGGCTGCCACGGTCTGGCGGATCAACCTTGGCTGGCGTCGTCGGAAGAACAAGTCGATCTTCGGCTTCAACATCGACGTGGCTTCGGGCGAGTGGTGCCGCGATGAGCAGGCACCCGAGGAGTCGATGGAGGACGCGCCCGCGTCCAAGACGGTCCAGCGCATCACCCCCTTCGTCGAGGACCGCCGCAACGTGCTGGTGGTCCGCCCCGAGGCGGTGCGGCTCGATGACGACCAGATCACCACACTGACCTACGCCCTCAAGCGCGGCATCGAGGGTGTGTTCCAGTTAGAGGAGAACGAACTCGCGGTCGAGCCGCTGCCGGACAGCGAGAACCGCAACGCGATCCTCCTCTATGAGGCCGCCGAGGGCGGCGCCGGGGTACTCAACCGCCTCGCCTCCGACCACACGGCCATCCGGCGGGTGGCGGAGCGGGCGCTGGAAGTCTGCCACTGGCAGTCGCGGTCCGGCCTCTGGGCGGACGCGGCCGACCTCGACGACGCCGATCCGGACTGCGAAGCGGCCTGCTACCGCTGCCTGCTGTCCTACTCGAACCAGCCGGATCACCGGCGGATCGATCGCCGCGACCGGGAAGTCCTGTCGCTGCTCTGCCGTCTCGCTCGTGCCGACGCCGAGGCGGGGAGTTCCGATGGCTGCACGGCGGAGGACGCTCTTGCCTCGCTGACCCGGCAGTGCGGCTCGGGCCTGGAGCAGGCTTGGCTGGAGGCGGTGCACTTGGGTGGCTTCCTGCTGCCGGACCGAGCGCAATCGATGCTCGACGAGTTCTCGACCCAACCTGACTTTGCCTACGACAGGACCAAGGCTTTGATCTACGTGGACGGGCCGCACCACCGGAATGCGGCGACAAAGACGGTGGACGACGCGAAGCGGCAGGCGCTCCGCGACGCTGGGTACAAGGTGATCGCCTTTACCGAGGACACGGCTGGTTGGCCCGCGATCTTCGCCAAGTTCCCGTTCGTCTTTGGTAGGGGCGCACGATGAGCACCGCCGTCTCCGTCGCGCCTCCCGCCGAGTACCGGCCCGGAAGCCTCGTCAGGGCGCGAGGCAGGGAATGGGTGGTGCTGCCCGGCGGCAGCGGTGCCGACCTCCTGCGCCTCCGTCCGCTCGGCGGGGCGGAGGAGGACGCCACCCTCATCTCCCTCTCGCTGGAACCTGAACCGCCGCGCTCGGCAACCTTCCCGCAGCCCGACCCGAATAAGACGGGGGCGCAGGCTGCCGCCCTGCTGCTGCGCGACGCGCTGCGCCTCAAGCTGCGGTCGGGCGCCGGGCCGTTCCGCTCCTTCGGCAACATCGCGGTCGAGCCACGCGCTTACCAGCTTGTGCCCCTGCTCATGGCGCTCAAGATGGAGGCCGTCCGGCTGCTGGTCGCCGATGATGTCGGTATTGGCAAGACCGTCGAGGCCGGACTCATCGCCCGCGAACTGCTCGATCGGGGAGAGATCAATCGGTTTGCGGTCCTCTGCCCGCCGCACCTTTGCGACCAGTGGCAGGAGGAACTCGCCTCGAAGTTCGGCATCCAGAGCGAGATCGTCCGCACCGGCACCGCCGCACGGCTGGAGCGCGGCCTGCCGCAGGGGCAGAGCATATTCGACGTGCATCCCTTCACGGTGGTCAGCCTCGACTACATCAAGTCCGACCGCCGCCGGGACGAGTTCGTCCGGGCCTGCCCCGAGTTCGTCATCGTTGAGGAGGCGCACGCTTCGGTCGGGACCGGGGCAGATGCGAAGAACCAGCGCCTCACCGTGCTGCGCGGGCTCGCCGAGCGTGCGGACCGGCACATGGTGTTCCTGACCGCCACGCCGCACTCGGGCGACGAGACCGCCTTCCACAACCTGCTCGGCCTCCTGCACCCCGACTTCCGCGTCCTTCAAGGTATGCCGGAGGGTGCGGCCCGGCAGCGGCTCCGCGAGCGGCTGGCGGGGCACTTCGTCCAGCGGCGTCGTGCCGACATCGCCGAATGGCGCGACGCGGGCAGCGTCTTTCCCGACCGGGAGACCGGCGAGGTCACCTACACGCTCTCCGGCGATTGGGGGCGGTTGTTCGATGAGGTCCTCGACTACGCGCGCGGCATGATCCGCCGCGCCGAGGGCCAGTCCCTCCTGCGCCAGCGCATGTCGTGGTGGTCGGCGCTCGCCCTGCTGCGCTGTATCTCGTCGTCGCCCGCCTCAGCGGCCGTCGCCCTCTCCACCCGCCTCCGCGCCGTCGAGGGGATACCGGAGAGGCAGCAAATCGAGGTCCTCGACGAGCGCGGCATTGAGGCGGTGTTCGACGGGGCTGCCGATGGCCTCACCTCTGAGGAGGCCGCGCCTGCCGGGGTGACCGACGACACCGAAGCCAGCGAGGAGGACACGGCGGCGTTGCGCGGCCTGCTCGACCGCGCCATCGCATTAAAAGGTCCGGAGCGCGACCCGAAGCTGCGATTGCTGATCGGGCAGGTGAGGGACCTGCTGGCCAAGGGATTCCGCCCGGTCATCTTCTGCCGCTTCATCCAGACCGCACACTACGTGGGCGAATACCTGCGCGCCGCTCTGTCCGGCACGGAGCATCTGGTCGAGGTCGTCACGGGCGAACTACCGACCGAGGATCGCCGGGCGCGGATCGAGGCACTGGCCGAGGCCGCCGAGGGGCGCACCCCGGTGCTGGTCGCCACCGACTGCCTGTCGGAGGGCATCAACCTTCAAGCCCTGTTCTCGGCGGTGGTCCACTACGACCTATCGTGGAACCCGACCCGGCACGAGCAGCGGGAGGGCCGGGTGGACCGCTTCGGCCAGCCCGAGAAGCGCGTCCGCGCTTTGATGCTCTACGGCGCCAATAACCCGGTGGACGGCGCCGTGCTCAAGGTGATCATGGAGAAAGCCGAGCGCATCCGGCGCGAACTTGGTGTCTCCGTGCCCGTGCCGGTGGACACGAACAAGGTCACGGAAGCCATCCTCCAGACGGTGCTGCTCCATGGCGGGCGCGTCGCGGAAGGATTGAAGCAGGGCGCCTTCGACTTCGGCGCCGCCGAGGCCGATCTCGACACGGCGTGGGAGAGCGCGAAGGAGTACGCGAGGCAGACCCGGACCATCTTCGCCCAGCGGGGTCTCAAGCCCGAGGAGGTACTGCCCGAGTGGCGGAAGGCTGTCGCCGTCCTCGGCGGTGAGGAGGAGGTGCGGCGCTTCGTGGCCGCCGCCTGCGAGCGGCTTCGGGCTCCCCTCCAGCCGCTCGGCGAGGGCCGCTTCCGCCTCCCCGCCGATAACCTGCCCGGCCCGGTGCGCGAGCGCCTCGAAGCGGCCGGGCTCGGGGCCAAGACGCTGCGCGTCACCTTCCGTCATCCGGCGCCCGCCGGGTTCGAGGCAGTGCATCGCACCCACCCGTTGGTCGCCGCCTTGGCCGACCACGTGGCAGAGCGGGCTCTGGCCGAGGACCTGCCCGACCTCGCGGCCCGCTGCGGAGCGATCGTCACTCGCGCTGTTACCCGGCGGACCACGGTGCTGTTGCTCCGTCTCCGGTCGCAGATCGGCGTCGAGCAGCGTGAGGGCGGACGCTGGCACCGGGTCCGCACGCTGCTGTCCGAGGAGGCGGTGGGTGTCGCCATCGCCGGGTCCGAGGCGCCGCGCCTGCTGGAGGACACCGACGCGCTCGGGCTCATGGCCGCCGAACCGGCCCGTAACATGGACGCGGACGAGCGCGCCTTCGAGGTCGGCGAGAGCCTCGACGGCCTGCCGCGCCTAACCCCGACCATCGAGGCCCTCGCCATCAGCCGGGCCGAAGTGCTGCTCGACGACCACACCCGGGTGCGGGACGCCTCCGCCGCCAAGGGCATCCGCTCCACCGTGGAAGCTTGCCTCCCCGCCGACGTGATCGGCGCCTTCGTACTGGTGCCCGCCTGATGAATGTCGTGCTCCCCGTCCTCGCTCCGGCCCTCCGCCCGGAGCGGCGCCCCGATGTCTGCACGACCTCGGTCGAGACAGCCTTCACCGCGATCCGCATCGAGGGTGGGCTGTTCCCGGCGGAATTCCTCCAGCGGGTCGCTGCCCTGACCGCCTCGGGCCAAGCGGCCCAGGACTATGGCCTGCCGCCGGGTCGCACGGTGCGCGACGAGATTGGCCGCTACTGGACCATCGCGGAGGCGCTCTGGAAGGAGTACCGGCGGAACCGTCCCCGCGAGGACCTCCCAGCCGAGCGCACCGGAATCGAACGTTGGCTGGTCCGCCTGCTGCGCGACGTGTTTGGTCACGCGGACATCGCCCCCGCCCCGGCCCGCGCCGTTGTGGGCGACCGCAGCTTCCCGGTCACTCACCGTGTCCACGGTGGTGCCGTGCCGCTGCTGCTGACGGTGGCGGACCGCGACCTCGACCGTTCCCACCCCACCTTCGGTGAGGAGGGGCGGCGCCGCGCGCCGCACGCGACGGTGCAGGAGTACCTTAACGCCGATCCGGCCATGCTGTGGGGCATCGTCGGCAACGGCCCACGCCTGCGGCTGCTGCGGGACAATCCCTCTCTGACCCGCCCGGCCTTCGTCGAAGCCGACCTTGAGCGCATCTTCGAGGAGGGCCTCTACTCCGATTTCGCCACCCTTTGGCTGCTGGCTCACGGCTCCCGCTCCGCTCCCGGTGCGGGCGGCATGGCCGAGTGCTGGCTGGAGCGCTGGCGAACCGAGGGGGCCAAGACCGGCCAGCGGGCGCTGGAGAAGCTGCGGGCGGGCGTCACCACGGCGCTTCGTGAACTCGGCTCCGGCTTCGTCGAGCATCCCGACAACGACGCCCTGCGGGTCGCGCTGCGGGACGGGACGCTGACCGCCGAGGACCTGCACCAGCAACTTCTCCGCCTCGTCTACCGCCTGCTGTTCCTGTTCACGGCCGAGGAGCGCGGCGTTCTCCACATGCCGGAGGCCACGCCGGAGGCTCGCGCCCTCTACGCCCAGGGCTACGCGGTAGCCCGTCTGCGGGACCGCGCCCGGCTCAAGCGCCACTACGACCGCTACGCCGACCTCTGGGCGGGCCTGACGGTGACGTTTCGCGCCCTTTCGCGCGGCACGTGGCTGCTCGGCCTCCCTGCTCTGGGCGGCCTATTCGACGAGACGCAGTGCCCGGACCTCGACGCTGCCGGGCTGCCGAACGCGCGGCTGCTGGCGGCGGTGCACGCGCTGGCCTACTTCATCGATGCGGGCAGCCTCCAGCGTGTCAATTACCGCGACATGGGCACGGAGGAACTGGGCTCGGTCTACGAGAGCCTGCTCGAACTCCACCCCGTGGTGCAGGTGGAGACTCGGCCGTGGACCTTCGGGTTCGTGGGCGACGACACGGGTGGGAATACGAGGGGTAGCGCACGCAAGCTCTCGGGCAGCTACTACACGCCCGACAGCCTTGTGCAGGAGTTACTCCGCACCGCGCTCGATCCGGTGATCGAGCGGACGATCCGCGAGAACCCCGCCGACCCGCGCGAGGCGCTGCTTCGGTTGCGAATCACCGACCCCGCCTGCGGGTCAGGCCATTTCCTGCTCGGGGCCGCCCGGCGTCTGGCCGACGCGGTGGCGCGTCTCGACAGCGAGGGCGACTTGCCGGACGAGGCGCTGCGCCGCCATGCCTTGCGCGAAGTCGTCCGGCGCTGCATTTACGGCGTGGACCGCAATCCTCTCTCGGTCGAACTCTGCAAGACCGCGCTGTGGATCGAGGCCATCGAGCCGGGCAAGCCATTGACCTTCCTCGACGCGCATATCAAGTGCGGCGACAGCCTGATCGGCGTGGCCGATCTCTCGGTGCTGCGCTCCGGCATCCCCGACGAGGCGTTCAAAGACCTTACCGGCGACGACAAGGGCTACAGCAGGGACTTGAGAAAGCGGAACAAGGGTGAGCGAGAGAACCCCACCCTGTCTCTGCTGCCCGAGGTGGCGCTGCCGCGCGACTTCGCCGCTGCCATCGCTGCCTTGACCGAGGCGCCAGAGGACACGCTGGAGGCTGTTGCGGGGAAGCGCCGCGCGCTCGCCGACATTCGGTCGGGCCGGGCAGCACACGATCTGCGGGTGGCCTGCGATCTCTGGTGCGCTGCCTTCTTTGCACCGAAGGCAGCCCGGCCCGAGATGCGCGGGCGGGATTTGGTACCGACCACAGATACAGTCTGGCGGTACCTACGCGCCCCTTCCTCGGTCCACGGACCGCTGGTCGGCATGGTCGAGGAGATGCGCGCACGGCTGCACTTCTTCCACTGGCCACTGGAATTTCCCGAGGCGTTCGCCGACGGAGGCTTCGATTGCCTGCTGGGCAACCCGCCCTGGGAGCGCATCAAGCTTCAGGAGCAGGAGTTCTTCGCGGCCCGCAGCGAGTCCATCGCCAAGGCGCCCAATGCGGCGGCGCGGCGCGCGCTCATAGCTGCTTTGGCAAAAGGTGACCCAGCCGAGCGCGCGCTGCACCGTGCCTTCGAGGACGCCAAGCGTGACGCCGAGGCTTCAAGCCAGTTCGTGCGCGGCTGCGAACGCTTCCCGCTGACGGCAGTCGGAGATGTGAACACCTACGCTTTGTTCGCCGAAGCATTCCTGCGTCTACCAAAGCAGCAGGGGCGCGCTGGAATGATTGTGCCGACCGGCATCGCCACGGACGACAGCACCAAGGCGTTCTTCGATGAGGTGGCGGGAAAAGGGCGGCTCGCCAGCTTCTTCGATTTCGAGAACCGAGAGGGGCTTTTCGCAGAGGTCCACCGCTCGTTCAAGTTCGCGTTGCTCACGCTCGGTGGCGAGACCTCAGCACGCTACACTTTCTTTGCTACCGCCGCCGAGCACCTAGCCGATGCGCGTCGCGCCTTCACCCTTTCGGCCGACGACATACGCCTGATCAATCCGAACACCCGCACCTGCCCCGTGTTTCGCTCCTCGGCAGACGCGGAACTGACCAAACGTATCTACGCCCGCATCCCAGTGTTCATCGACGAGGCGAAGGGTGAGGCGGGGAACCCGTGGGGCATCAGCTTCATGCGGATGCTGGACATGTCGAATGACAGCGGACTTTTCCGGACGGCGGAGCAGTTGGGCGAAGCGGGGGCGTGGCGGGATGGCGTCAGTTGGGTGCTACGGGACGGTGCGCGCATGGTACCGCTCTGCGAGGCGAAGATGATCCATCACTTCGACCATCGTTGGGCCACGTATGAGGTGGGAGGCGAGAGCAGCCGCGATGTCACTGCCGCCGAGAAGGCCAATCCGACCTTCAGCGCCACGCCCCGGTACTGGGTGCCAGAGGCAGAGGTGGCGACCCGCCTTGCCGAGCGCGGCTGGCGGCGTGAGTGGCTGACGGGCTGGCGGGACATCACGAACGCGACGAACGAGCGGACAGTGATCGCGGCGGCGATGCCGAAGATGGGCATCGGGAACAAAATCCCGTTGTTCTTTCCAAAAGTCCCACCTGCCATTGCCGCCGCGCTCGTGACCAGCCTATCCTCACTGCCCCTCGACTTTTTGGCGCGTCAAAAGATCGGTGGAACCACGCTGAATTTCTTCTATTTCAAGCAGTTCCCAGTCCTGCCGCCCAGCACCTACACCCCGCCCGTCCTCGCCTTCCTCCTCCCCCGCATTCTCGAACTTACCTTTACTGCTGAGGACATGCGGCCGTGGGCCGAGGACCTCGGCTATGACGGCGCGTCGTTCGGCTGGGATGAGGATCGTCGTGCTCATGTCCGCGCGGAACTGGACGCCGCATATGCCCATCTCTACGGCCTGTCGCGCGACGAACTTTGCTACATCCTCGACCCCGCCGACATTCACGGCGCCGACTTCCCCTCCGAGACCTTCCGTGTTCTGAAGGAGAAGGAGATTAGGCAGTTCGGCGAGTACCGGACGGCCCGGCTCGTCCTCGCCGCGTGGGACCGCCTGACAGCCGACGGTACCTTCGAGCGGTTTTCGTCCTGACGCCGCTGATGCTGCGTCAGCGCCCTTCCAGGCAGCATAGCCCAGCGATCAAGGACGCCCGCATCTCCTTGTGAACCGCATGTGCCGGAGCACCAGATGAGTAACACCGTCTCCATCATGCCGGATGAATCGCAATGGAGAGCGAGGAAGGTGCTCTACTACTCAGGTCGATGGGAGGCTGTGCAGGCGATCCTCCCAGAGTTCGAGTTGGTGCCGTTCAAGGCTGGCGAAGGCGAACCGTCAAACCCGTTCCTTCAAACCGTCATGCGCAAGCCGTTATCCGCGACGGAGCGTCCGATCCCGGTTGGTGTCGTGTCGCACAGCTACATGCTTGCTTCGCACCGCGAGGTGGCGAGCCTCTGCCGTGAGGGTATCCTCAGCACCGGAGTAGCCCCGGAAAACCTCCACTATGAGGTTGGGCTCTCCGAACTTGGGGAGTGGATGAACTTTCGTGTGTATCTGAGGGGCATGGCGCGCTTCATCGACCGATATGGTGAGGAGCTTGACCTCCGATTGGAATGCTTCAATTCGGTCGATGGATCGTCACGCCTCGTAGTTGTCTTTGGTTGGCTGCGATTTGTTTGCTCCAACGGCCTGATCATCGGCGAGACCAAGATCGAGATCAAGGAGCGACACGGGCAGAGGCTCGAACTTGCTCCCCTACCGGATCGCATCCGCAACGCATTCGGCGTCGCCTATACCGACCGGGCGAGAATGGAAGCATGGCAAAATCACCGGGTCACTGGCGCCGCTATCTCGGAGTGGGCCGATAACGCTCTGACTGACGCATGGGGCAAGAAGGCGGCCATGCGCGTGTACCATATTTGCCAGTCTGGCTGGGATGTCGAACAGGACGATCCGTTTGCTGGAGGGGGGGCAACCGAGAAGCCGATCCGGTATACGCAAAGGGTGCCCGGTTCACCCGAGCACGCGACCTGCCTTTACGACGTATCCCAAGCTCTTTCCTACGTTGCAACACAACGCAACAATGCTGAGGAGCGGGTCAGCCGCCAAACCGATATTCCCAAGCTGCTTGATGCCCTGAGGAGTAGCTCCCCAAACATGGGTAAGCGGCCGAAGAAGCGTGGCCTTGAGCCGCTTCGCCAGAGCAACTTCCTCCTTCCTGAGTCGATGCCTGCGGCTACGTCGCCGAATGCACAAAGAAAGACTACCACATGACTGCTGAAACCACATTTGACGCGACCTCCGACACATTGGCGAATCTCCTGAACGAGGTCGCGGTTGGTCGGCTGCAACTGCCCGATTTTCAACGAGGTTGGGTCTGGGATGACGAGCACATTGCTGGCGTCATTACCAGTGTCGCGCGGTCTTTCCCGATCGGGGCGGTGATGACCCTCCAGACTGGGGGCGAAGTGCGTTTCAAGCCCCGGCTGGTGGAGGGTGTGAGCCTCAAGGGCAAGCCGCCGGAGCCTGAGCGGCTGCTGCTCGATGGGCAGCAACGCCTGACCTCCATGTTCCAGGCGCTCATGCTCAAACGCGCCATCCGCACCCGTGACGCCAAGCGGCGCGAGGTGGATGTGTTCTACTACGTGGACATCAACAAGGCGTTGGGCACGCCCGAGGAGCGCGAGCAGGCGGTGTTCAGCGTCTCCGCCGAGAAGCGCACGACGGCCGACTTCGGGCGCCGAGTCCTGCTTGACCTCACTACGCCCGAGCGCGAGTACGAGGCCATGATGTTTCCCTTGAACCAGACCTTCTCCTGCGAGGACTGGTTCGACGGCTTCCGCGACTTCTGGGAGGGGGACAAAGCGAAAAAGGACCTCCTCAAGCCCTTCCGCAAGGAGTTCATCGACACTTTCAAGAGCTACGCGGTGCCGGTGATCCAATTGCGTCGGACGGCCAGCAAGGAGGCGGTCTGCCGCGTTTTCGAGAAGGTGAACACGGGTGGCGTGCCGCTGACCGCCTTCGAATTGCTGACCGCCACCTACGCGGCCGAGGGCTTCAACTTGCGGGAGGATTGGCTCGGTAACTCGAAGGAGTTCCCGGCCGCGAAGGGACGTTCCGTCCGGATGGCCGAGGCGGGCAAGGTGCTGGAGGCCATCGAGAACACCGACTTCCTGCAAGCCGTGAGCCTACTCTACACGGCGGCGGGGAAGGCTCTCACCGAAGCGGGTCAGGGCGGCCGGGGTACCCCCTCGGCGATCAGTTGCACCCGGCATTCCATCCTCGACCTGCCGCTCGCGGGCTACCGGGATCACGCCGACCGAGCCGAGGAGGGCTTCAAGCGCGCCCGCCAGTTCCTTTGGCGGGAGAAGGTGTTCAGCGGCTACGACCTGCCCTACCGGACGCAACTGGTACCGCTGGCTGCAATTCTGATCAGCCTCGACGGCCGCTGGAATGACGCCCCGGTCCGGGCGCGGGTGCGAAACTGGTACTGGTGCGGGGTTTTCGGCGAACTCTACGGCGGTGCTATCGAGAGCCGCTTCGCCAAGGACCTGCCGGAGGTGGTTGCGTGGGCAGTGGGCGGCGAGGCCGTCCCGCAGACCGTGCAGGACTGCAACTTCTTCGCCGACCGGCTTCGTACGCTTCAGTCTCGTCAGTCCGCCGCCTACAAGGGGCTGCACGCCCTCATCATGCAGCGCGGGAGAGCGCTGGACTGGCGGACCGGCGCCGAGGTGCAGGAGCAGACCTACTTCGACGAGAGCATCGACATCCACCACATCTTCCCACGCGCGTGGTGCGAGAAGCGGGGGATCGGGCGCGGGCTTTACAACTCGATTGTCAACAAGACTGCGCTCTCCGCGCCGACGAACCGCTTCCTCGGCGGCGACGCGCCCTCGGTGTACCTGAGGCGGCTTCAGGACCGGCAGAATCTCAGCCCGGAGCAGACTGACGCTTTTCTCAGGACGCACTTCGTCGATCCCGCCCGGCTGCGGGCCGACGATCTGACGGGGATGATGGTGGCGCGGGCCGAGGCGCTGGCCGCTGAGATTGCCGAGGCGACAGGGCGATCGGTGGGCAGTGCGTCTTTCGCCGACATCTTCGGTGGTGCGATGAAGCTCGACGATGCCGTCGAGGTGATGGCCGCATGACGCCCGTCGGGAAGATGCGTGCTCGGCGGTGCGGAGGCTGACGGCAGCATGAAGGCATCGGGCGAGTACGCCTACGGCCGCTACGTGATTCGCACGTTGGCCACTAAAGGCAAGGTCAGGGCGCGCGCATTCCTCGGGAGGACAGCGGCCGGTGATGCGGAAGGGCTAGCATTGGACGAGGCGCTGCGCGCGATGCGGGCGCTCCTCGACCGACGCGACATCCAGCGGCGCGCCATGCGGGAGGACGGGGTGCCCACAGCGGAGGAGTTCGCCGACGCCTTCGCCCGGCTCGAATCCAAGATCGGCCAGCACCACTGGCTCATGCTGAAGGCGCTGCTCGGCGCACCGGACCGCACGCTCACCTCGACGCAGATCGCCGCTGCTGCCGGATACCCGAGCTTCGCAAGCGCCAACGCTCACCTCGGTACGCTTGCCCGCATGATCGCCGAGGACCTCAGCTACCGGCCAAAGACGCGGGCCGATGGTTCCCCGATCTGGACGATGACGCTCGCTACCGGCGCCGACCCGAATGTGCACGAGGACGACGGTCCATGGCGCTGGACGATGCGCCCACAGGTCGTGGAGTGTCTGCTCCAGATGAACCTCGGATGAGCCGCACCTTGGCGACATTGCCATCGAATTAGCCGTCAGAAGTGCGGGTCAGGCCTCCCGGCAGATCGGTGCCGTTCACCCTGCACGGTAAGCGTTTGAAGCACTCGCTCGCGGTAACGGGTGCCCGCCACCCCGTGCAGGGTTATGACGACATCCGCGCGGGCATTTGGTTTGCCGTTCCCTCCACAGGCATGGCAGCGATCGCAGGTTGTTCTCTTACCAGCTTCGGTACTCGCCGGGCAGACGATCTCGTTGTCAAGGCGGTCTGCTCGCGCATCGAGTAGTGAAGTGCGGAAGGTTCGGTAGCCCAAACTCTTAGCGAGAAGCCGGTCAGCGGTAGTCTCGCACGAAGCCATGCACCATGTTGCAAAGGCCGGATCGCAGGTTCGCCACTGATGTGTGTAGCCGGTCCAGAAAGTGGCGTCGGCAGTAGCAGCTTGCCAGACGCGGGGAGGAACTGCGGCCGGGTCGCCATAAGAGCCAAGGCGGATGCCGCGATTGGCGAACACCTCGGTGGCCTGCTCATCCGTCACCCTGATGTACCCAGACCGCATGTAATGTCGCCAAACCCACAGTGGGCCTTGGAAGGCGTGGACATAGCAGAGACGGTTCTGAACGCGGCCATCTTGAACGGTGCCTCGAAGTGGGCACGTACCGCAGATCGAGTGATCCGCTCCAGAGTGAACGGCCTGCACGGGGCTCATGTCACTCCGAATAATCCAGACCTGAACGAGATTCGCCCCGAGCTTATGATTCGAAGTCGCAACAATAAATCCAGTTGCGATTGCAACTATTGGCGCTCCGTCGATTTCGGAAGGTCCATCGTAGATTATGTAGCCGCTCGACATGACGCTCCACGCTCCCGCCGCGATGAACGCGGCACGAACGATGAGAACGGCAAGTTGTTCCGGGCGACTTGCTTGTTCGACTTAAAAACAACCTCTGCGCGGCTGACAGAGTTCTATCTCGCTTCTTCTGCGCGTTGGCTGCTTGCGACACGCCCGCTACATTCAATTACATCTATTTGGCCCGGCTCAGCCTCAAATAGGCGACCGGCCTCGGTCCTGCTGGCCGCCCAGTCTGAGCCCAAGTCAGGTCGCACATCGCCGCGCCCGAGGAGCGCCGCGAGAAGGTGCTGCGGGAGATCAAGCGGCCGGTGTTCTCGCTGCTTGAGCACGGGCCGTTGTACGAGAAGTGCACCTTCCTGTCCCACGATGCCGCGCAAGCGATCGCTGACATTGAGTGATGCATGCGACCGGTCGCGCCCTGCGGCCTGATCCACTCACGCGTCACCCGAAGGGCCGCTCCTCTGCCTGAGCGGCGAGGGGAGAAAATGGTCAATCTCCTCATCGGAGAACGTCATATCCTCATTCACCTTTAGCGACCGCTGCGCCTTCGCGTAGGCCACATCATCGGTGTGTGGGGCGCGTCTGTACACGGCGTGTAGGCTGGCTTGAAGCTGGTCGCGCCGCGACCGGAGCACTTCCAGTGGAATCTCCGGAGCGGCGGCATCGGTCAGAAGGTTGAGGTAGGATTCGCGCAGGTTCCATATGTCGGCAGCGGCTTCCCGATGCTTCTGCGCGGATGCACCAGGGTCAATGTCTTTCGCATAGCCGTTCAGCACCAGTGATGCGATCGCCGCCACTGCCGTGATTGCTTTGACAGCCCCACCATCGAGGAACACCGAAAGGGAAGCGCCGCTCGCGGTGGCCGCCGCAATGGCGATCTGTGCCCACTTGAGACGCCGCTGCTTCGTGCTGCACCCGTCTGCCATCTTCTCGTGGGTCTTGTGGGTGTAGACGACACGGCCGAAGCACTCGCGGAGGTGGGCTATCAACGCCTTTCGCTGCGCATCAAGCATTGGGGAACAGTGAGCCAAAGATTTCCTTCCACTTCTGACGCGCGGTCCAGCGTTGCCCCTTGCCTTCCGCCTCTATCGCCTCGACTGAGCGCAGGTATGCACTTCGGGCCTTGTGCTGGAAAATGCCCTTCGACCATACCGCCGACCCGCTGCCCGGGGCACGCCACCACTGCTGCATTTGGCTCTGCGCCGCGAGGAATGCCATGAAGTCTCGCACCAAGTAGTTGTGGTACAGGAATGACTTGTCGCGGTACGCCCATCCGGCGATGAACTGGTATGCGAGTGTGTCGATCAGCATGCCGCTGATGGGCACGCCGCAGTACTCACGCCATACCCGGGCCATCCGGCAAATCGCCTTGAGATTCCCGTTCGTGGCTGAGTTGCGCTCCGCCACGGCTGCAATCTCGGCGCGGGGGTTTGTCTCGCGCCAGGACCCTCCGTCGTTTGCGTTAGGATGTGTCCAAGTCCCCGCCACGTTGTCGAAAACGGGCAGGACTTCGAACCTGATCCCGTCGTCAAAAGTGATGACCACAACCTGACCATCGCCGTAGGACTCCGACGTGGTATAGGTGTTCTGGATGGATGACTTCACTGCTTGAAGCAGGGCTGACTGGCCGTTTCCAGTGTAGCCATCGTACCGCGCGTACAGTGCGGATGGTAGGCGGAACGCAATATCGAGGTCGCTGAGCCCACGTGCATCGGTATCGCGCCCATACGAGCCAACATACAGGCTGTTCGCGGTATCCGAATCGCCGCCCCAAAAATCGCGGTTCAAGCGGCGGGTGATGCGCTTGTAGCGGTAAGATATCGACGCACCAGTTTCGAGCGGGATCAGGTATGCCGACCGGAAATTCTGGAAGTCCTCAGCGACGCCCACACTGAAACCTTGTCGCTGCGGAGACGGACCGCGTACCGGTCGGGAAGCGATGGTTTCACGGGTCTGTGAGAATAAGTCAAGGAGTCCGTTCGTAAAACCTCTCCGGACTGCCACACTCTAGACCTCCCCGGCCGTGGGATGGGACCCCACCCGTAGGCGCTAGGCAACCATCCGATGTCGGTGAGGCGCGGGGGGATGGGCGGCTTTCGTTGGTGATGATGCCGACCTCCTCTACGGAGACGGCGGTTCGACGATCCTGCCCGGATGGTCGGCGATCAGGGTTGGTCCACGTCGGTCAGGCGCCGGGGCTGGTTCTTGGGGCCATGCTGGGGGCGATACTTGACACCATCGGCATGATGGCGAGGCGGCTGGATGGGACGGCGGGTAAATACCGGGCTCGACGATCAGGTCGAGCCCCACCTGCTAGGATACTCCCGTGCGCTACCGCGAAATTGTCGGGAGTCCAGCTACGATCGAAAGCCAGCCCCCTGCGTCACCGATGTGGCCCTTGATCCTGGCGCCTTCGATTGTTGGAATGTGCAACCGAGAAGCTTCCCGATGTCAGGCTCCTGACCCGGATCAATCAGGCCAACCATTACATCGTCCATGTCGGATGTTCGCGCCCGATGGTGCGGCGGACCATCCGGGTTCATTGGGGATAATCGCTGACCAAAGGCGACGCGGGACGATCGCCTCGACGATCGACAGCGCAGTGATGCCTCAGGGGTCCCGATGCGTAGACGAAAAAGTGGGACAAGCGTCCAGAGCTTCCACATTCGTCGTTGGCACTAACAACCTCGCCAAGGTGACGGCGCCCGTCCTCGCCGCTTGGTCGCGCATCCTGGCCGCCTTGCCGGAGGCGCGGCTGGTGCTCCGCACCCATGGCCTCGGCGAGCCGGCGACGCGTGCACGCACCGCCGCCCGCCTCGCCGCCGCCGGGCTGCCGATGCAGCGCGTGGCGCTGGAGGGCGGCGTGCCGCACCGCGAGCTCATGGCCGCCTATGGCGGGATCGACATCGCGCTCGATCCCTTCCCCTATACGGGCGGGCTGACGGTGTGCGAGGCGCTGTGGATGGGCGTCCCCGTCCTCGCCATGGCGGGGGATAGTTTCTGCGCCCGGCATGCGCTCAGCCATCTGAGCAATGTCGGCCTCGGCGACTGGGTGGCGGGCGATGTCGACGCCTATGTCGCACAGGCCATCGCCCGGGCGCAGGACGTGCCGGCACTCGCCGCCCTGCGCGCCGGGATGCGCGAGCGGGTCGCCGCCTCGCCGCTCACCGACGCGGCGCGCTTCAGCCGCGGCCTGGCCGCCGCGCTGCGCCACGCCTGGGGGGAGGCGGCTTGACAAGACGTCACGCCGGCCGGTTAGGGTTCTGGTAACCTTCGACGGGGCAGGCGCGAACCCGCCCCTATCTCCGCGAAACCGGTGCGGCTCTCGGCCGTTCCGGAGGCGTCGCGCGCGACAAGGAACCAGGAACGCTGATGACCCTCCTCGACACCAGCGTCTCCGCCCTGGCCGGCCGCTATGCCCGCATCCGCGACCATACCGAGCGCCTCGCCGCGCCGCTCTCGCCCGAGGATCAGGTCATCCAGTCGATGCCGGATGCCAGCCCGGCCAAGTGGCACCGGGCGCATGTCACCTGGTTCTTCGAGACCTTCCTGCTGCTGCCGCACCTGCCGGGCTACCGCCGCTTCCGCGAGGAATTCGCCTTCCTGTTCAACTCCTATTACGAGGCCGCCGGCCCGCGTCATGCCCGGCCGAAACGCGGCATGCTGACGCGGCCCTCCGCCGCGGAGGTCGGCGCCTATCGCGCGCATGTCGACGCTGGCATGGCCCGGCTGCTGGACGACCCGCCGGCGGGGGCCCTGCCGCTGGTCGAGCTCGGCCTGCAGCACGAGCAGCAGCACCAGGAGCTGCTGCTGACCGACATCCTGCATGCCCTGGCGCAAAACCCCCTGCTCCCTGCCTATGATCCGGACTGGCAGGAGCCCGCAGCCGCCCCGGGCGCGGCTTGCATGCTCGCCGGGCCGGAGGGCCTGCAGCACATCGGCAGCGTCGGCCCCGGCTTCGCCTTCGACAACGAGATGCCGCGCCACAAGGCCTGGCTGGAGCCCTACCGCATCGCCGACCGGCTGGTGACCAACGGCGACTGGCTCGATTTCATGGCCGATGGCGGCTACCGCAGCGCGACGCTCTGGATGAGCGAGGGCTGGACCCGCGCCCAGGCCGAGGAATGGCAGGCCCCGCTCCATTGGCACCGGCACGAGGGCGAGTGGGGCCAGTTCAGGCTTGCCGGCCTCCGCCCGCTCGATCCCGCCGCCCCGGTCCGCCACATCTCCTGGTACGAGGCGGAGGCCTTCGCCCGCTGGGCCGGCCGCCGGCTGCCGACCGAGGCGGAATGGGAGGCGGCGCAGGACCTCCCCGGCTTCCTCCAGGCGCGCGATGCCGCTTGGCAATGGACCGGCAGCGCCTATCGCCCCTATCCCGGTTTCCGGCCCTGGGAGGGTGCCGTCGGCGAGTACAACGGCAAGTTCATGATCGGTCAGATGGTGCTGCGCGGCGGCTCGCTCGCCACGCCGCCCGGCCATGCCCGCCCCGGCTACCGCAATTTCTTCTCTCCAGAGGCACGCTGGCAGTTCACCGGGCTCCGCCTCGCCGAGGATGCGGCGTGAGCGCCGCGATGGACGCTGCCTCCGGGCAGCGGGCCTCCCTCGTCGCCGATGCGCTGGCCGGCCTCTCCGCCGCGCGGAAGACGCTGCCCTGCAAGTGGCTCTACGACGCCGAGGGCTGCCGCCTCTTCGAGGCCATCACCCGCCTGCCGGAATACTACCCGACCCGGACGGAGATGCGGATCCTCGCCGAGCAGGCCGCCTCCATCGCCGCGGCCGTCGGGCCCGGCCGCGCCGTCGTCGAGTTCGGCCCGGGCGACGGCGCCAAGGCGGCGCTGCTGCTCGCCGGGCTCGACCGCCCCGCGGCCTATGTGCCGGTCGACATCGCCCCCGAATGGCTGGAAGGCGCTGCGAGCCGCGTCGCCCTCGCCTGTTCCGGCCTTTCGGTGCTGCCGGTCGTCGCCGATTTCACCATGCCTTTCGCCCTGCCGGGGCGGCTCGGCGCGGCGCCGCGGCTCGGCTTCTTCCCCGGCTCCACCATTGGCAATTTCGAGCCGGAGGGCGCCGTCGCCTTCCTCCGCCGCGCCCGCGCGACGCTCGGGGCAGGCGCACGGCTGCTGCTCGGCGCCGATCTGGTGAAGGCGCCGGCGGTGCTGGAAGCCGCCTATGACGACGCTGCCGGCGTCACCGCCGCCTTCGACCTCAACCTGCTGCACCGCCTGAACCGCGAGGCAGGCGCCGATTTCGACGTCGCCGCCTTCCGCCACCGCGCCGTCTGGAACGCGGCGCTGGAGCGGGTCGAGATGCATCTCGTCTCCGGGCGGGCGCAGTCCGTGCGCCTCGCAGGCCGCACCATCCGCTTCGCCGAGGGCGAGACCATCCATACCGAGAGCAGCCACAAATACCGCCCGGAGCGCCTCGCCGGCTTGGCCGCCGCCGCCGGCTGGCGCATAAGCCGGCACTGGACGGATGCGGAGGGACTCTTCTCGGTATGGCTGCTGGACGCATAGGAACCGAGATCGCCAGCCACCGCGGCGGGGCGATCCTCTGGCCGGAGAACAGCCTGCTCGCCTTCCGACAGGCGCTCGCCCTGCCGGCCGAGCAGCTCGAGATCGACGTCCACCTCACGGCCGATGGCGAGGTCGCCGTCATGCATGACGCGACGCTCGACCGCACCACCGACGGCAAAGGTCCGGTCCGCGCCCGCACCATGGCGGAGCTGCGCCGCCTCCGCCTCAAGGGCACGGGCGGGGAAGGGGTACCGAGCCTCGCCGAGACCGTGGCCCTGGTGCGGGAGGCGGGGCGCATCCTTCGCCTCGAGATCAAGGCGGATGGCGAGGGCCGGCCTTATCCCGGCATCGTCCCGGCCTGCCTCGTCCTGCTCGATGCCGCCGGGATGCGCGCCCGCACCGTGCTGATGAGCTTCGAGCCGATGACCGTCGCGGCCGCGGCGGCCGCCGGCGGCTTCCATCGCCTCGTCCTGCTGATGGGCAGCCGCTCCTGGCACGGCATGGGGCCGGAGGGTGCGGTCGCGCTCTCCCGCGCCTGCCATGCCGGGGAGCTCGGCCTCACCGTCGCCGATTGGGACGAGGCCTCGGTGGCCGCGCTGCGCGCCGCCGGCCTCGGGGTCAGCGCCTGGGGCACCAATGACGAGCGGACCATCCAGAGGGCCTTCGCCCTCGGCATGGATGCCATCGCCACCGACGACCCGCCGCTGGCGCTGCGCCTCAGGGGCTGATAACGCAATAGAAACGGCCTGGAAGCCGCGGGCTCCCTTGCATAAGGGGCGCCGCGCGGCCATACCTAGCCGCAACGACGGCGCCGCAAGGGACGCAACGGGGAGAACGATCCGGGTGACAGATTCCATCCTGGAAACCGAGGGGCTGACGAAGGAATTCCGGGGGTTCGTCGCCGTCAACGGCGTCTCCCTGAAGGTCCGGCGCGGCAGCATCCATGGGCTGATCGGCCCGAACGGCGCCGGCAAGACCACCTGCTTCAACCTGCTGACCAAGTTCCTCCAGCCGACCCGCGGCACCATCCGCTACGACGGGCGCGACATCACCGGCATGAAGCCGGCCGAGGTCGCCCGCCTCGGACTGGTGCGCAGCTTCCAGATCTCGGCCGTCTTCCCGCATCTCTCGGTGTTGGAGAATGTGCGCGTCGCCCTGCAGCGGCAGCGCGGCGGCAGCTTCGACTTCTGGCGCTCCGAGGGCCTGCTGCGGCAGTTCGACGACCGCGCCATGGCGCTGCTCGAGGATGTTGGGCTCACCGGCTTCGCGCGGATCGCTGCCGGCGAGCTGCCCTATGGCCGGAAGCGCGCGCTCGAGATCGCCACGACGCTGGCGATGGACCCGTCCATGATGCTGCTCGACGAGCCGACCGCCGGCATGACGCACGAGGATGTCGACCGCATCGTGGCGCTGGTGAAGCGCGTCTCCGCCGGCCGCACCGTGCTGCTGGTCGAGCACAACCTGAAGGTCGTCTCCGGGCTCTGCGACTGCATCACCGTGCTCGCCCGCGGCAGCGTCCTCGCCGAGGGCGACTACGGCGAGGTCTCGCGCAACCCCGACGTCATCGCCGCCTATCTCGGCACCGAAGCCACCCCGGAGGGAGCGATGGCCCATGGCTGAGACGCTGGACCGCGCCCGCCCCGGCACCGCCGGCGCCCCGCTGCTCGAGATCCGCAATCTCGAGGCTTGGTACGGCGAGAGCCACATCCTGCACGGCGTCGACATCGACGTGCAGCCAGGCGAGGTCATCACCCTGCTCGGCCGCAACGGCGCCGGCAAGACGACGACGCTGCGCTCCATCATGGGTCTCACCGGCCGGCGCTCGGGCAGCATCCGCTTCGAGGGACGGGAGACGGTCAACCTCCGCTCCGACATCATCGGCCGGGCCGGCATCGGCTACTGCCCGGAGGAGCGCGGCATCTTCGCCAGCCTCGACGTCACCGAGAACCTGATGCTGCCGCCCGTGGTGAAGCCTGGCGGGCTCGACCTCGACACCATCTACAAGCTCTTCCCGAACCTTAAGGAGCGAGCGCGCAGCCAGGGCACCAAGCTCTCGGGCGGCGAGCAGCAGATGCTGGCGATCGCCCGCATCCTGCGCACCGGCGCCAACCTGCTGCTGCTCGACGAGCCGACCGAGGGCCTCGCCCCCGTCATCGTCCAGCAGATCGGCGCCATGATCCGCGAGATCAAGTCGCGCGGCTTCACCGTGCTGCTGGTCGAGCAGAATTTCCGCTTTGCCCAGACCGTCGCCGACCGCCACTACGTCATGGAGCACGGCCGCGTCGTCGACATGGTGCGGAACGAGGAGCTGAACGCCTCGCTCGAGCGCCTGCACGAATATCTCGGTGTCTGATCCCGCTTCCAGGAGCCTCATGGTTATGTCGCTTGACCGCCGCAGCCTGCTGACCGGCGCCGCTGCCGCCCCCTTCGCCCTCGCTTCCCCTCGGGGCGCCCGCGCGCAAGGCTCGCCGACCTTGAAGATCGGCGTGCTCAACGACCAGTCCGGCGTCTACCGCGACATCTCCGGCCCGACCTCGGTCGCCTGCGTCCGCCAAGCGATCCAGGATTTCGGCAGCCACGGCTTCAACGTGGAGGTCATCGTCGGCGACCACCAGAACAAGCCCGATGTCGGCAGCAACATCGCCCGCCAGTGGATGGACCGCGACGGCGTCGACGTTATCGTCGACGTCCCCAACAGCGCGGTCGGCCTCGCCGTCGCCGGCGTGGTGCGGGAGAAGAACAAGGTCTACCTGAACTCCACCTCGGCGACGGCGGACCTCACCGGGTCGCAGTGCTCGCCGAACACCGTCCACTGGACCTACGATACCTACATGCTGGCGAAGTCGACCGGCGGCGCCATGGTGAAGGCGGGCGGCGACAGTTGGTTCTTCATCACCGCCGACTATGCCTTCGGCCATGCGCTGGAGCGGGACACGACCAATTTCGTCAAGGCGGCCGGCGGGCGCATCGTCGGCGGCGTGCGCGCGCCGCTCGGCAATACCGACTTCTCCTCCTTCCTCGTCCAGGCGCAGTCCTCCCGCGCCAAGGTGATCGGCCTGGCCAATGCCGGCGCCGACACCGTCAACACGGTGAAGCAGGCGGCCGAGTTCGGCATCACCCGGCGCGGCACCAAGATCGCCGTGCTGCTGATGTTCCTGAACGACGTGCATGCGCTCGGGCTGCAGGCGGCGCAGGGCCTGGTGCTGACCGAGACCTTCTACTGGGACCTCAACGACCGCACCCGCGCCTTCACCGACCGGGTCAAGCCGCAGCTCGCCGGCGCTATGCCCGCGATGTCGCATGCCGGCTGCTACAGCGCCGCACTGCACTACCTGAAGACGGTGGCCGATATGGGCGCCGCCCAGGCGCGTCAGGACGGCGCCGCGACGGTCGCTCGGATGAAGGCGATGCCGACCGATGACGACTGCTTCGGCCCGGGCCGCATCCGCGAGGACGGCCGCAAGCTCTGCCCCGCCTATCTCTTCGAGGTGAAGTCGCCGGCCGAGAGCAAGGGCGCCTGGGACTACTACAAGCTGCTGCAGACCACCCCAGCCGACGAGGCCTTCCGCCCGCTCACCGAAGGCGGCTGCTCGCTCGTGCGGAGCTAGACGGGACGATGGCGGGAGACCGGGCGGCCATGCACCGCCCGGCCCCGCCCGAGACAGGGAGACGGACATGACGACGACGAGGAGAGGCCTGCTCGCCACCGGCGCCGCAGCCGCGGCGGCGACCGCGCTGCCGCGGCTCACGCGCGCCCAGGCGGCGAACATCATTCGCATCGGCGTGCTGAACGACATGTCCGGCACCTACAAGGACAATACCGGCCCCGGCTCCGTCGCCTGCGCGCAGCAGGCGATCGCGGAATTCGGCCAGCAGGGCTTCAATGTCGAGCTGATCTTCGCCGACCACCAGAACAAGCCCGATGTCGGCGTGAACCTGGCGCGGCAATGGTACGACCAGGGTGTCGACATGATCCTCGACGTGCCTACCAGCTCGGTCGGGCTCGCGGTCAACAACGTCGCCCGCGAGAAGAACCGGGTGAACATCAATGTCGGCTCGGCGACCTCCGACCTGACCGGGGCGCAATGCGCGCCGACCATGGTCCACTGGTCCTACGACACCTACATGCTGTCGAAGTCGACCGGCGGCGCCATGGTGAAGGCGGGCGGCGACACCTGGTTCTTCATCACCGCCGACTATGCCTTCGGCCATGCGCTGGAGCGGGATACCAGCAATTTCGTCCGCGCCTCGGGCGGCCGCGTGCTCGGTGCTGTGCGCACGCCCTTCCCGGCGACGACGGACTTCTCCTCCTTCCTGGTCCAGGCGCAGAGCTCGCGGGCCAAGGTCATCGGCTTCGCCAATGCCGGGTCGGACACCATCAACTGCGTGAAGCAGGCGGCGGAGTTCGGCATCACCAAGCGCGGCACCAAGCTCGCCGCGATGCTGATGTTCATCACCGACGTGCATTCCATCGGCCTCGAGACGGGGCAGGGGCTGGTCTGCACCGAGAGCTTCTATTGGGACCTCAACGACCGCACCCGCGCATTCACCCAGCGCGTGCTGCCGAAGATGCCGAACCTCTACCCCAACCAGATCCATGCCGGCTGCTACTCGGCGACGCTGCATTACCTGCGCGCCGTGCAGGCCATGGGCGTTGCCGCGGCCAAGGGCTCGGGCACCGAGGTCGTCAACCGCATGAAGGCGATGCCGACGGAGGACGACGCCTTCGGGGCCGGCAGCATCCGCGCCGACGGGCGGAAGCTTTGCCCCTCCTACCTGCTGGAGGTGAAGTCCCCGGCAGAATCGAAGCGCCCCTGGGACTACTACAAGGTCCTGCAAACCACCCCGGCCGGGGAGGCCTTCCGCCCGCTGAACGAAGGCGGCTGCTCCCTGGTCCGTAGCTGAGAGGAAAAACCAAAAAGATGACCCCGACCCGCCGCAGCCTGCTGACCGCCTCGGTCGGCGCCACGCTGATGCCCGCCCTGCCGCGCCTCGGCCGGGCGCAGGCCGCCAACACCATCCGCATCGGCGTGCTGAATGACCAGTCCGGCCCCTACCGCGACATCAGCGGGCCCTATGGCATCGAATGCACCAAGCAGGCGGTGCAGGAATTCGGCGACAAGGGCTTTGCCATCGAGGTCATCTCCGCCGACCACCAAAACAAGCCCGATGTCGGCGCCAATATCGCGCGCCAGTGGTACGACCAAGGCGTCGACCTCATCATCGACGTGCCGACCTCCTCGGTCGGCCTCGCGGTGAACAACGTCGCCCGCGAGAAGAACAAGGCCTATATCAACACCGGCTCGGCGACCTCCGACCTGACCGGCGCCCAGTGCAGCCCGACCACGGTGCACTGGATGTACGACACCTACATGCTGGCGAAGTCGACGGGCGGCGCCATGGTGAAGGCGGGCGGCGACAGCTGGTTTTTCATCACCGCCGACTACGCCTTCGGCCATGCGCTGGAGCGGGACACGTCCACCTTCATCAGGGCCGCGGGCGGCAAGGTGAACGGCAGCGTCAAGTACCCCTTCCCGGCGACCTCGGACTTTTCCTCCTTCCTGCTGCAGGCCCAGGCCTCGCGTGCCAAGGTTATCGGCTTCGCCAATGCCGGGGCGGACACCATCAACAGCATCAAGCAGGCGGCCGAGTTCGGCATCACGCGCGGCGGGGTGAAGCTGGCGGCGCTGCTGATGTTCCTCCCCGACGTGCACGCCATCGGCCTGCGCACCGCCCAGGGCCTGGTGCTGACCGAGAGCTTCTACTGGGACCTCAACGACCGCACCCGCGCGGTCTCGGAGCGGCTGCGCCCGCGGCTGAAGGATGTGAAGCCGAACATGGCCTCCATCGCCAACTACTCCTGCACGCTGCACTACCTGAAGGCGGTGGCGGATATGGGCGTCGCCGCCTCCAAGGCCTCCGGCATCGATGTCGTCAACCGCATGAAGGCGATGCCCTGCGACGACGACGCCTTCGGCCCGGGCACCATCCGCGCGGACGGCCGCAAGCTCTGCCCCTCCTACCTCTTCGAGGTGAAGTCCCCGGCCGAGAGCAAGGCGCCTTGGGACTACTACAAGCTGCTCCAGTCCACCCCGGCGGAAGAGGCCTTCCGCCCGCTGAACGAGGGCGGCTGCGCCCTGGTCCGGAGCTGACGGCGATGCCGCTGCCTCGCCGCCACCTCCTGCTGGCCGGCAGCGGCCTCGCCCTGGCCGGGCGGGCGAGGGCGCAGGGCGCCCCGCTTCGCCTCGGTGTCCTCACCGACATGTCCGGGCCCTATCGCGACCTGACGGGCCCCGGCAGCTTCGCCGGCGCCCGCCAAGCGGCGGAGGAGTTCTCGGCGGCGACCGGCATCGCCGTCGAGGTCATCGTCGGCGACCACCAGAACAAGCCCGATGTCGGCGCCAACATCGCCCGGCAATGGTTCGACCGCGAGGGTGTCGAGGCGATCATCGACCTTCCCAACAGCGCCGTAGCGCTCGCCGTCTCCGGCATCGCGCGGGAGAAGAACAAGGTGGTGCTCGGCTCCGGCGTCGGCTCCACCGTCTTCACGGGCGCGCAATGCAGCCCGAACAGCATCCAGTTCACCTACGACACCTACATGCTCGCCAAGGGCACGGGCGATGCGCTGGTGAAGCAGGGCGCCGATAGCTGGTTCTTCATCACCGCCGACTATGCCTTCGGCCATGCCCTCCAGGCGGATACCACCCGCTTCGTCGAGGCGGCCGGCGGCAAGGTGCTGGGCGCCGCGCGCTATCCCTTCCCGGCGACGACGGATTTCTCCTCCTTCCTGCTTCAGGCGCAAAGCTCCCGCGCCAAGGTCATCGGCCTGGCCAATGCCGGTGCGGACCTCATCAACTGCATCAAGCAGGCCCGCGAATTCGGGCTGATGCGGGGCAACACCAGGCTCGCCTGCCTGCTGATGACGGTGGTCGACAGCATCGCCCTCGGCCTGCCCGAGGCGCAGGGGCTGCTGATGACCGAGAGCTTCTACTGGGACCTGAACGATCGCACCCGCGCCTTCGCCGAGCGGGTGAAGGGCAAGCGGCAGGGCGGCGTGGTCCATGCTTCCTGCGCCGGCTGCTACGGCGTCACGCTGCACTACCTGAAGGCGGTGAAGGATCTCGGCCTGGAGCGCGCCCGCGCCTCCGGCCTCGATGTCGTCAACCGCATGAAAGCGATGCCAACCGATGACGACGCCTTCGGCCCGGGCCGCATCCGCGAGGATGGGCGCAAGCTGACCCCCGGCTATCTTTTCCAGGTGAAGTCGCCGGCCGAGAGCCGCGGCCCGTTCGACGTGCATAAACTCGTCGCCACCACCCCGGCCGAGGAGGCCGCCCGGCCGCTCGCCGAGGGCGGCTGCCCCTTCATCCGAAGCTAAGGACCTCCACGCCGCATGGACGACATCTTCGGCATCCCCGCACCGCTGCTCTTCGGGCAGCTGCTGCTCGGCCTCATCAACGGCGCCTTCTATGCGATGCTGTCGCTGGGGCTGGCGGTGATCTTCGGCCTGCTCAACATCATCAATTTCACCCACGGCGCGCAGTTCATGATGGGGGCCTTCGCCGCCTGGATGCTGCTGGAATGGGTCGGTCTGAATTACTGGTGGGCGCTGCTGCTGGTGCCCATCATCGTCGGCTTCACCGGCGTGGTGCTTGAGCGGCTGATGATCAGCCGGCTCTACAAGCTGGACCACCTCTATGGCCTGTTGCTCACCTTCGGCCTCGGCCTCATCATCGAAGGCGTGTTCCGCAACGAGTTCGGCTCCTCCGGCCTGCCCTACCGCATCCCGGACGAGCTGCAGGGCGCCTGGGACCTCGGCTTCATGTTCCTGCCCATCTATCGCGGCTGGGTGGTGATCGCGGCCCTCATCCTCTGCCTCGCCACCTGGCTGCTGATCGAGAAGACGCGGCTGGGCGCCTATCTCCGGGCGGCGACCGAGAATGCGCCGCTGGTGCAGGCCTTCGGCGTCAACGTCCCGCGCATGGTGACACTGACCTACGGCTTCGGGGTGGCGCTCGCCGCCATAGGCGGGGTGCTGGCGGCGCCGATCTATTCCGTGAACCCGCAGATGGGAACCAACCTCATCATCGTGGTCTTCGCCGTGGTGGTGATCGGGGGCATGGGCTCCATCCTCGGCTCCATCATCACCGGCTTCGGCCTCGGCATCGTCGAGGGGCTGACCAAGGTCTTCTATCCGGAGGCCTCGGCGACCGTCATCTTCGTCATCATGGCGATCGTGCTGCTGGCACGTCCCGCTGGCCTCTTCGGGAGGGCCTGACATGGCCGACACCACCGCCATCACCGCCCGCGACATCCCTGCCCCCGCGGCCGAGGACCACGGCATCTGGGGCTTCTCGCGGGCGCAACTCGGGGCGCTCGGGGTGATGCTCGCCGTGCTCGCGGTCGGGCCCTTCCTGCTCTACCCCGTCTTCCTGATGAAGCTGCTCTGCTTCGCCCTCTTCGCCTGCGCCTTCAACCTGCTGATCGGCTATGTCGGGCTGCTTTCCTTCGGCCATGCCGCCTATTTCGGCATGGGCGGCTACCTGGCGGGCCATGCGGCGAAGGTCTGGGGGGTGACGCCGGAGCTCGCCATCATCATCGGCGGCGCCACGGCGGCGGTGCTCGGCGCCATCGCCGGCTGGGTGGCGATCCGGCGGCAGGGCATCTACTTCGCCATGATCACGCTGGCGCTGGCGCAGATGGTCTACTTCCTCTGCGTCCAGCTGCCCTTCACCGGGGGCGAGGACGGGATCCAGGCCATCCCGCGCGGCAAGCTCTTCGGCGCGATCCCGCTCGACATCGACATGACGCTCTACTGGGTCGTCGCCGGCATCTTCCTGCTCGGCTTCCTGATGATCCACCGCATCATCCATTCGCCCTACGGCATGGTGCTGAAGTCGATCCGCGAGAACGAGCCGCGCGCCACCTCGCTCGGCTACCGGACCGACGACTACAAGCTGCTCGCCTTCATCCTCTCCGCCGGCCTCGCCGGCGTGGCGGGCGCCACCAAGTCGATCGTCTTCGGCATCGCTACCCTCACCGACGTCCACTGGTCCATGTCGGGCGAGGTGGTGCTGATGACGCTGGTGGGCGGCCTCGGCACCGTCTTCGGGCCGGTGGTGGGGGCCGCGGTGATCGTGACGATGCAGAACTACCTGGCCGAGCTCGGCGCCTGGGTGACGGTGATCCAGGGCGTGATCTTCGTCATCTGCGTGCTCGCCTTCCGCCGTGGCATCGTCGGCGAGATCGGCAACTGGCTGAAGGTGAAGCTCTGACCGGAGGGAAGGGGGCCGGCCGGCCCCCGCCGTCAGGCTTCTTCCTTGAAGTAGGGCTCGACGGTCCCCTTCAGCCGGATCGTCATCGGGTTGCCCTTGCGGTCGAGCGTCTTGCCGACCGCGACACGCACCCAGCCCTCACTGACGCAATACTCCTCCACATTGGTCTTCTCCGCCCCGTTGAAGCGGATGCCGATGCCGCGGGAGAGCAGCTCCGGATTGTGGAAGGGGCTGCGCGGGTCGGTCGCCAGGCGGTCTGGCAGGGTCTCGGTCATGGCATGGCCTTCCGGCATATCGGTCATGCCGCGGTGATACCGAGGAAGGCCCGCCGCGCCAACCACCCCGGGGCCGGGAACGCTGCCTGGCGCCGGGCGTCATCCGCCAGGAGGCCCCGCCATGACCCCGGAATTGCTGGTCTTCGCCGATGACGGCACCATCCCCAACAACCCGCGCCTGCCCGCGCTGCTCTTCCGCGGCGCCGTCCCGCCCGGCGATCCGGCAGCGGCCGAGGCGCTCTTCGCCCGCCATGGCTGGCCGCCCGCCTGGCGCAACGGCATCTACCGCTATCACCACTACCACCCGGATGCGCATGAGGCGCTCGCCATCGCCTGCGGCCGGGTGAGGGTGCTGCTCGGCGGGGACTGGGGCCAGGTCCTTGACCTCGAGGCGGGCGACGTGGTGGTGCTTCCCGCCGGCACCGGCCACCGCAACCTCGGCGCCAGCGCGGACCTCCTGGTCGTCGGCGCCTACCCGCCGGGCCAGTCGCCGACCGAACATCGCGGCCGCCCCGGCGAGCATGCGGAGGCCATCGCCGCCATCCCCGCCGTCCCCGACCCGCCAGGCGAGCCCGTCACCGGCGCCCCCTGGCCGCTCTGATCCGCCCATGACAGGCTCCCCCGCGGGGGAGGAGCCTGCCATGACCGACGTCTTCGAGATCCTGCACACCACCCGCGCCATGCGCCGGCTGAAGCCGGACCCGGTGCCGGATGCGCTGATCGCCCGCATCCTCCGCGCCGGCGCCTCGGCGGCCAATGGCGGCAACACCCAGCGCTGGCGCTTCCTCGTGGTGAAGGACCCTGCGATCAAGCAGGCGGTGCAGCGCTGGTACAAGCGCGCCTATGACGAGGTGATCGGCCCCCGCTATGCCGGCAGCGCCCCGCCGCCCGGCACGACGGCGGAGCGCTATGCCCGCCAGCACGCCGCCGTCGAGTACCTGACCGAGCATTTCCACGAGGCGCCTGTCTGGATCGTCGCCTGCCTCGCCGAGGAAAAGCCGACCCGCTGGTCCGGCGCCTCGATCTACCCCGCCGTGCAGAACATGCTGCTCGCGGCGCGCGCGCTCGGCCTCGGCGCCACGCTGACCACGCGCCACCTACTCTACGAGCGCGAGGCCGAGGCGGCCCTCGGCCTGCCGCCCGGCGTCCACTCCTATGCCATCCTGCCCATCGGCTACCCGATGGGCCGCTTCGGCCCGGTCGGCCGCGGCCCGCTCCGAGACATCACCTTCCTCGACCGATGGGGCGAGCGCTGGGACATCCCGGAGGAGGGCTGAGCAGCTATCCGGCGACCAGCACCACCCGCCCGGTGATCTTTCCCGCGCGCAGCCGCTGCAGCACCGCATCGGCATTGCGCTGGGGCTGGTTCTCGATCGGGATGGCGGGGATCTTGCCCTGCTTGGCGATGTCCACCAGCGCCCGCAGCTCCTTCACATTGCCCACATAGCTGCCCTGGACGGTCAGCGCGCGGATCGGCATCAGCGGCAGCGGCAGCGTCATCTCGCCGCCGAAGAGGCCGACCTGCACCAGCTTGCCGCCCTTGCGCAGCGCCTCGAAGGCGAAGCGCGCGGTCTGCGTGCCGTTCACCAGGTCGACCACGCCGGCGACCGGCCCGCCGCAGGTCTCGACGATGCGCTGCGCCGTGTCCTCGCCCGCGGCGAGCACCGTATCCGTCGCCCCCTGCTGCTTGGCGGCCGCCAGCTTGTCCTCGGCGACATCGACCACGCAGATGCGCCGGTGCCCCATCGCCTTCAGGATGGCGATGGCGTTCAGCCCGAGCCCGCCCGCGCCGACCAGCACCACCGGCTCGTCCGGCTCGAGCGGCAGCAGCTTGTTGACCGCCGAGTAGACGGTGACGCCGGAGCAGGCATAGGTCGCGGCGAGCGAGGGATCGAGCCCCTCGATATCGACCAGGTGCTTCACATGCGTCGCCAGCACATGCGTCGCATAGCCGCCGTTCTGGTAGACGCCGAGGCTGCGCCCGGTCGGGCACATGTTCTCCTCGTCGCGCTGGCAGATGGCGCATTTGCCGCAGCCGACCCAGGGATAGACGACGCGGATGTCGCCGACCTTGCTGCCCTGGCCCTCCGCCTCCGGCCCGAGCTTGACGACGCGCCCGACGATCTCGTGCCCCATGGCAAGCGGCAGCTTCACGCCGCGATCGGTCAGCCGCATCTTGCCGCGGGAGCCGAGGTCGTACTCGCCCTCCCAGATATGCAGGTCGGAATGGCAGACGCCGGCATGCGTCACCTCGAGCAGCACCTCGGCGCCCTTCGGCTCCGGCGTCGGCAGCTCGATCTCCTGCAGGGGTTGCCCCGTCTCGACCACGGCCCAGGCGCGCATCGCGTTCTCTCCCATTCGATGAGCGATGGGACCGCGCTGCGCGGCCGCGGTCAAGCGGGCCCCGGCAACGGCGCCGCGCCCGCGGCGTTGCTCCCGCAAAGGAGAGGTCCATGAGCGAATTCCTGAGCCGCTTCGGCAGCGCCGCCCTGAACGACCTGAAGGGCACGCCGCTGGATGCCATCCTGAACCGGCTGATGGGCGGCCAGGCCGGCGCCTCCGGCCTCGAGGCGCTGGTCGGGCGCCTGCGCGGCGGCGGCCTCGGCGAGCAGGTCGCCTCTTGGATCGGCACCGGCGCGAACCGCCCGGTCTCGCCGCCCGAGCTCGAGCGCGCCCTGGGCGAGCAGGAGACCGACGCCATCGCCCGCGAGGCCGGGCTCGAGCGCCCAGGCCTGCTCGAGATGCTGAGCCAGGCCCTGCCGCGCCTGGTCGATGCGCTGACGCCGGATGGCCGCCTGCCGCAGGACGAGGGCACCGCCACCGCCTTGCCCGGGGCCGGCCAGCTCACCGCCGGCACCCACCAGCCCGGCATCGGCGCCGGCGGCGATGCCGGCATGGGCCGCTTCGGGCCTGCCACGGTCGATGACGCGCCGGCCCCCACCTCCGGCCAGGCCTCGCCGCGGCTGCACAAGGGCTAGTCGGCCCGGATTCCCCGCTCCCGCACGATCGCGCCCCATTGCGCGATCTGCCGGTCGAGGAAGGCGCCGAACTCCGCCGGTGTGGAGGCCACGACATCCACCCCCTGCCCCTCCACCAGCCGCTGCCGCGTCGCCGGCTCGGCCAGCGCCGCGGCGAGCGCCGCCCGGAAGCGCACCAGCACCGGCTCCGGCACCCCGGCCGACGCGAGCATCCCCCAGAAGGCCTCCGCCTCGAAGCCGGGGAAGCCCGACTCCGCCAAGGTCGGCAGGTCCGGCAGGGCAGGGGCGCGATGCGCCCCCGTCTGCGCCAGCGCCCGCAGCCTGGTCCCCACCTGCCCGCCGAGCCCGACCCGCGAGGCGATGACAAGGTCCACCTCGCCCGCCACCGCCGCCGTCGCCAGCGGCCCGCCGCCGCGATAGGGCACATGCGTCAGCCGGAAGCCGCCCCGCTGCTGCAGCACCTCCATCGAGAGATGGGCGAGGCTTCCCGCACCGACCGTGCCGTAGCTGATCGCCTCCGGCCTTGCCTTCGCCGCCGCCACGACCTCGGCGACCGAGCGCCAAGGCCGGCCGTCCGGCGTCGTAAGCAGCATCGGCGCCGTGGCGATCAGCATCACCGGCGCGAAGTCCCGCCGCGCATCGAAGCCGGCCGAGGGGTTCAGCGCATTCACCGTCGCATGGCTGTCGAAGACCAGGACCCAGCTATTGCCATCCGGCGCCGCCCGCGCCGCCGCCGCGGTGCCGAGCGCGCCCGCCGCGCCGGAGCGGTTCTCGACCACGACCGGCACGCCGAGCGCCGCCTGCAGCGCCGGCGCCAGCAGCCGCGCGATGGTGTCGACGCTGCCGCCGGGCGGGAAGGGGGCGATGATGCGGATCGGCCCCTCCGGCCAGCCCGCCGCCCGGGCCAGGGCCGGCGCCGCCAGCCCGGCGAGGAGCGCGCGCCGCCGCATCAATCGGGCCTGATGCTGTTCTCGCGCACCACGCGTCCCCAGGTCTCGATCGCGCGGTCGAGGAAGGCGGCGAACTCGGCCGGCCCCTTCGGGTCGAGATCGATGCCGAGCGTGCCCGTCAGCCGCTCCTGCACCGCCGGCACCTTCAGCGCCTCGCGCAAGGCCACCTCGAAGCGCGCGCGGATCGGCGCCGGCGTACCGACGGGCCCGAGCACGCCCCAGAAAGCCTCCGCCGTCACCCCCACCCCAAGCTCCGTCAGGGTCGGCGCATCCGGCGCGACGGTGGAGCGCTTCGCCCCCGTGCTCGCCAGCGGCCGGATCGCCTTCGCCTCCAGCTGCGGCACGAAGATCGTCCCCGTCGCCGTCGGCAGGTCGATCTCGCCGGCGGAGGCGGCGACGCCGAGCGGCCCGCCGCCGCGATAGGGGACGTGGACGAGGCTGATCCCCGCCGCCTTCTCCACCAGCTTCATCGTCAGATGGGCGAGCGAGCCGTTGCCGATGGTGCCGTAGGTGATCGTCTCCGGCTTCGCCTTCGCCGCCGCGACGACCGCCCGGAAGTCCTGCCAAGGGCGGCTGTTGACGGCGGTGATGACCATGGGCGCGGTGCCGATCAGCAGCACCGGCGCCAGGTCCTTCTGCGTGTCGAAGCCCGTGTTCGGGATGAGCGCCGGGTTCACCGCATGGGTGTCGAAGACCAGCACCCAGCTGTTCCCGTCGGGCGCCGAGCGCGCCACGTCCCGCGTGCCGACCGAGCCGGAGGCGCCGCTCTTGTTCTCGACGACCACCGGCACGCCGAGCGCCGCCGAGAGGTGCGGCTGCAGCAGCCGCGAGATCGCGTCGACGCTCCCGCCCGGCGGGAAGGGGGCGACGAGACGGACCGGCCCGCTCGGCCAGGCCGGCTGGGCGATGGCGGGCGCTGCGAGGACGAGGCCGGTGCCGAGCACGGCGCGACGGTTGAGCATGGCGAAACCTCCCTGGTCTCGTTCCTAGGTCGCAAACTCGGCCCTGTCGTCAAGGCCGCAGATGGACGGCTGCCGCTCCCGCCGTCTAGCCTGCTCGCGCCAAGGAAGAACGACTCCGGAGGAAACCCGCCGATGACGCTGCGCCGCCATCTCTGGCCGCTCGCCCTGCTGCCCCTGCTCGCCTGCGCCGGGCAGGACCGCGCCCCGACCGCCGCCGCGCCCTCCCGCCAGGCCGTGATGGACGGCGCGCTCCGCCAGCAGGTGGAGGGCGGCAAGGTCGCCGCCATCGCCGCCATGGTCATCCGTGCCGATGGCGAGGTGCTCTACGAGGGCTTCGCCGGCGGCGCGAACCCGGACAGCCTCTACCGCCTCGCCTCGATGACCAAGCCCATCACCAGCGTCGCGGTGATGACCCTGGTCGAGGACGGCAGGCTCCGCCTCGACGACCCGCTGGCGAAGCACCTGCCGGAATTCCGCAGCCTCGGCGTCCGCGAGGCCGGTGGCAGGCTCGTCGCCGCCCGCCAGCCGACGATCCGCGACCTGCTGCGCCACATGGGGGGCTTCTCCTACAGCTTCCTGAACGTCCCCGGCATCGTCGAGACCTATGCGCGGGAGGGGGTGGATGACGGCCTCGCCGCCCCGACGCGCAGCACGCGCGAGAACATGCGCCGCCTGGCCCGCGCCCCGCTGCAGGCCCAGCCCAACACGGTCTGGGCCTATTCCCTGGCGACCGACGTGCTCGGTGCCGTCGTCGAGCGCGTCAGCGGCCAGCCGCTCGACGCCTACATCCAGGAGCGCATCGCCGGCCCCCTCCGCATGACCAGCTTCGCCTTCCACGTCCCCGAGTCGTCCCGCCCTCGCATGCTGGCGGCCATGCAGCCGGCCGATGGCGGGCTCCGCCCGATCCGCTCCGGCGAGCGCGTGCCCTATCCGCTGACCCGCGGCAGCTGGGTCTCCGACCCCGAGCGCGCCTTCAGCCGCACCGCCTATCCCTCGGGCGGCGCCGGCTCGACGGCGAGCCTCGGCGACTATGCCCGCTTCACCCGCATGCTGCTGAACGGCGGCGAGCTCGACGGCGTGCGCATCCTGAGGCCGGAGACGCTCGCCGAGATGACGCGCGGCCAGACCGGCGGCCTGCCGATCAACCTGCGCGGCCCGGGCTACGACTTCGGCTACGGCTTCAGCGTCGTGACCGACCCGGCCGCGGCGAAGACGCGCCAGCCGGTCGGCACCTATGGCTGGGGCGGCATCTACGGCACCGGCTTCTTCGTCGACCCGTCGAACCGCCTCGCCACCATCGTCATGACGCAGACCGCGACCAATGGCGGCGCCGCGGCCAATGAGGTGCGGGAAGCCTTCTACGGCACCATGATGCAGTAGGACCGGAGCGGGGCGGCCCTAGACCGGCCGTCCCGACCCGCCCGAGGCCCTGGCGGCCGTCAGCACGCGACGGATCTCGCCTTCGGCCTTCTCCAGCTCCTTGGTCGCGCTCGCCCGCTGCGCCTGGGCCTCGTTGGCGATGCGGAGGCTGTCCTCGATCGTCGCCACCAGCGAGGCATTGGCCCGCTTTACCGCCTCGATGTCGAACACGCCGCGCTCGATCTGCTGCCGCGCCTCGAGGTTGCCCTGGCGCAGCCGCTCCGCATTGCCGGTCAGCAGCTCGTTGGTGAGGTCGGTCGCCTCCTTCAGCGTCCGCCCCGCCTCGCGCATGTTCTGGATGGCGAGCGCCTGGGCCAGCTGCTGCCGCCAGAGCGGCACGGTATTGGCGATGACGCTCTGGATCTTGGAGGCGAGCGCCTTGTCGTTCTCCTGGATCAGCCGGATCGATGGCAGCGCCTGCATCGCCACCTGCCGCGTCAGCCGCAGGTCATGGACGCGCCGCTCCAGCTCGTCCCGCGCGGTCCGCAGGTCGCGCAGCTTCTGCGCCGCGGTGGAGTCGCCACCCTCCACGGCCTTCGCCATGGCCGGGATCGCCTCGCGCTCGACGCGCCCCAGCACGCTCTCGCCGGCGGCGATGTGGTCGCCCAGCGCATGGAACCACTCGAGCGTCGCCGAGTAGAGCCGCTCCAGCTTCTCCACATCCTCGAGCAGCCGGGTGCGGTGGGTGTCGAGCTTGTCGCCGACCGCCTCCACCTGCCCCTTGATGGTCTCGTAGCGCTGCAGCACGCGCGCCGTCTCTGCCTTGGCCCGGCCGAAGAGCCGCGCCAGCCAGCCGGTCTTCTCGCCGAGGCCGCGCATGTCGAAGCCGCGCAGCGTGCCGATCAGGGTGGAGAGCGTGACCCCGGCCTCGCCCGCCTCCCGGTTGCGCGCGCCTTCCAGCATCGCATCCGCCGCGATGGTCGCCCGGTTCTGCGCCTCCTGGCCGAAGCGGAGGATGCTGGCCGGGTCGGCGACATCCAGCTGCTGCGCCAGGCGCGCCACCTCCGCCTCGCGCGGCGGCAGCACCGGCTCCAGCTCAACGGTCTTCTGCTCGGTCTCGCTCATCGAAATCCTTCCTCACGCAGCCGGTCGGAGAGCACCTTGACCTGGATGTCGAGCGCCGCGCTCTCCTCCCGCGTCAGCCGCCCGCGCAGCTCCTGCGCCGTGCTCGCCAGGTCGTCGAGCAGCACCGGCAGCCCCTCGGGCGGCGCCGCCCCGGCCTCCAGCCGCTCTACGATCCGCTCCAGCCCATCCAGGTGCACGGTGAGGAAACGCCTGGCCTGCGGCAATCGATCCGGATGGGCGGTGAGATCGTCGAGCACGCCCTCCATCGCCGCCGCGACGCCCTGGAGCCGCGGGTCCGCGCGCCGCGCCGCCACGGCCTCGATCCGCGCCAGCCGCAGCCGGCTCTCCTCGATCGGACCCGGCGGCGGGGGCGGCGGCTCCGGCGGCGGGGGAGGGGCCGTCTCCGGCAGCGCTTGGTACATCATCCGCGTGCCGAACAGCGCGCCGGCGCCCATGATCAGCGACATGGGCACGCCCAAACCCCCGGCCATGCCCGCCGCCAGCCCCGTCCCGGCGGCCATCACCCAGGAGGCCCGGCGCGAGTCGCCCAGGCGCCCCCGCCGCAGCGCCCGCGCCGCCAGCAGGCTGCCGCCGAAGCCGAGCGCCGAGCCGATCACCCCCTGCTCATTCCCGTCGATGGCGAAGAACAGTGCCGCCGGCAACAGCGGCGAGGCGAAGATCGGCAGCGCCAGCCCGCGCCAGCGGGTGCGCAGCCCGATCCAGGCGCCAAGGGCCCGCTCCATCATCAGTCGAAGAACCCGCCGATGCTGCGGAACAGGGCGATGACGCCGACCAGCCAGGTCGTGGCGGTCAGCAGCACCCCGCCCCAGGCCCAGACCAGCGGCGTGGTGAGCGGCGGGGAAGCCGGGAGCGAGGCGGGGAGGGAGGTCACGTTGCGTTCGGCCATGGCGGGTCGTTAGATCGCCATCGCGCCGGCGCGTATCAAGCCGAATCGCGGGACGGAACGTCACGGAAGGACGATTTTCATGGACAGGATCGCAGTGGTGGGCGCCGGGCTGATCGGCCGCGCCTGGGCCATCGTCTTCGCCCGCAGCGGCCACGCCGTCCGCCTCTGGGACAAGATGCCGGGCGTCGCCGACCGGGCGCTCGCGCTGGTCGCCGACAGCCTTGCCGACCTCCATGCCGCCGGCCTCGTCACCGAGGCGCCCGCCGCGATCGCCGCCCGCATCACCGCCGCCGCGACGCTGGCCGACTGCGTCGCCGGCGCCGCCCATGTCCAGGAGAACGGCCCGGAACGCCTGGCCCCCAAGCAGGAGATCTTCGCCGAGCTGGACCGGATCTGCGGCCCCGAGGTCGTCCTCGCCTCCTCGACCAGCGGCATCCCGGCCAGCGAGTTCACCGCGGACCTCCCCGGCCGCGCCCGCTGCCTCGTCGCCCATCCGGTGAACCCGCCCTACCTCATCCCGCTCGTCGAGCTGGTCGGCGCCCCCTGGACCGCCCCCGCCACCATCGCCCGCACCCGCGCGCTGATGGAGCAGGTCGGCCAGGTCCCGGTGACCGCGCACAAGGAGACGCGCGGCTTCGTCCTCAACCGGCTGCAGGCGGCGCTGGTCGCCGAGGCCTTCCGCATGGTCCGCGACGGCGTCATGTCGGCCGAGGATGTCGATGCCTGCGTCAAGGACGGGCTCGGCCTCCGCTGGTCCTTCATGGGGCCCTTCGAGACCATCGACCTCAACGCCCCGGGCGGCGTCGCCGACTATGCCGAGCGCTTCGGCCCGCTAATGGGCGCCATCACCGAGGAGCAGACGCCCTTCCTCTACGACAAGGAGACCGTCGCCCAGGTCGCCGAGGCGCGCCGCGCCGGCTTGCCGCTCGACGGCATCGAGGCCCGCAGCGCCTGGCGCGACCGCCGCCTCATGGCTCTCATCGCCCATAAGCGCGCCCAGGCCGGCTGATCCCTCCTGTCAGGGCCGGGCTTGGTCCGGCCATCCCCAACCCGTCCGGAGTCCCCCACCCATGAACGAGATCGCCAAGCTGTTGAACGAGGCCGTCGAGAACGGCACCGCCGCCGGCATCGTCGCCACCGCCGGCAACGCCGCGGGCACGCTCTTCGAGGGCGCCGCGGGCTGCCGCTCCGCCGCCGGCGGCGAGGCGATGACGCCCGACACGCTCGGCTGGATCGCCAGCATGACCAAGGCCGTCACCAGCATCGCCGCCCTGCAGCAGGTCGAGGCCGGCCGCCTCACCCTCGACGGCCCCATCGCCGAGGTGCTGCCCGACCTCGCCAGGCCGCAGGTGCTCGAAGGCTTCTCCCCGGCCGGCGAGCCCGTCCTTCGCCCCGCCCGCGGCACCATCACCCTCCGCCAGCTCCTGACGCATACCAGCGGCTTCGGCTACGACATCTGGAACCCCGACCTCGTCCGCTACATGCAGATGAAGGGCATTCCCGGCGTCGCCTCCCGCAAGCGCCTGGCTTTGACCACACCGCTGATCGCCGACCCGGGCACCGCCTGGAACTACGGCATCGGCATCGACTGGGCCGGCCTCGCCGTCGAGGCCGTCACTGGCCGGCGCCTCGGCGAGGTGATCGAGGAGCGCATCACCGGCCCCCTCGGCATGGCCGACACCAGCTTCCGCCCCGGCCCGGCGCAGCGCGCGCGCCTCTCCGCCATGCATGCCCGCGGCGCCGATGGCAGCCTGTCGCCCATCCCCTTCCCGATCCCGGACGAGCAGGAGTTCGACATGGGCGGCGGCGGCCTCTACGGCACCGCGCCCGACTATCTCCGCTTCTGCCGCATGGTGCTGAACGGCGGCACGCTGGACGGCGCCCGCATCCTCTCCCCCAGCACCGTCGAGGATCTCGGCCGCAACCAGATGGGCGAGCTGCTGGTCGGACCGCTCGCCACCGCCCAGCCCGGCGCCTCGAACCATGCCGAGTTCTTCCCCGGCCAGCGGAAGCGCTGGAGCCTCGCCTTCATGCTGAACGAGGAGGCGCATCCCGCAGGCGGCCGCGCCCCCGGCAGCATGGCCTGGGCCGGCCTCGGCAACACCTACTACTGGATCGACCCGACCCATGACCGCTGCGGCGTGCTGCTGACCCAGACCCTGCCCTTCGCCGACCCCAGGATCCTCGACCTCTTCGCCGCCTTCGAGCGGGCGGTCTATGCGATGGGGTAGGGACCGCTTGCTTGCCCGGAACGACCGGACTACGGTCCTATGATCACCGCCATCCCCATGCTGGCCGGCCAGGGGATGGCACCATCCTCAAATCCTCAATCCTTCAAACCCCGCCCGAAACCCCAAGGTTTCCAATGCCCGCCGCCGCCGGCCCTTCAAGACTTGAGGCGCTTCAACCCCGCTCCCCCCGCGGATCGAGCGCATCCCGCAGCCCGTCACCGACGAGGTTGAAGGCCAGCACCACCAAGAAGATCGCCAGCCCCGGAAACACCGCCAGCCACGGCGCCTGGGTCAGGAAGCGCTGCGCGCTGTTCAGCATGCTCCCCCAGGAAGGCGCCGGCGGCTGCTGCCCGAGACCGAGGAAGCTCAGGGAGGCCTCGGCGATGATCGCCTCCGCGATGGAGAGCGTCGCCTGCACCAGCAGCGGCGGGACGATGTTCGGCAGCACATGCACGAGGCCGAGCCGCCAGGGCGGGTTGCCGAGCGCCCGGGCCGCCTCCACCCAGTCCGTCGCCCGCGCCTCCAGCGCCATCCCCCGCGCGAGGCGGACGAAGATCGGCGAGGCGGTGATGGCGATCGCCAGCATCGCATTCTCGAGCGCCGGCCCGAGGAAGGCCGCCAGCGCGATGGCGAGGATGAGGAAGGGCACCGAAAGCATCGCATCCGCGATGCGCGCGATCACCGCATCCACCCAGCCGCCCGCCAGCCCGGCCAGCACCCCGATCGGCACCCCGATCAGCAACGCCACCGAGACCGAGAGCACCCCCGCCGCCATCGAGGCCCGCGCGCCGTAGAGCACCCGCGCCAGCACGTCCCGCCCGTTCTCGTCGGTGCCGAACCAGTGCTCCGGCGAGGGCGGCTTGCGGATGGCGGTCCAGGAGGTCTGCAAGGGATCCGCCGGCGACAGCCACGGCGCCAGCAGCGCGGCGAGCAGGAAGAGCAGGACGGCGAGCAGCCCGAACACCGCCAGCCGGTGCCGGAGGAAGCGCCGCAGCGCCCTCCGCCCGGGGCTGTCGGCCTGCTCGCGCGGGCGGTCCAGCCCTCCGCGGCCTGCACCCGAGGCGGCGCTCATGCCACGCGCAGCCGCGGATTGACCGCCATGTAGAGGAGGTCGGCCACGAGGGAGAGCCCGACGAAGATCAGCGCCGTCGCCATGACGACCCCCTGCACCACCGGATAATCGCGGTTGAACACCGCATCGACGATGAGCTTGCCGAAGCCGGGGATGGTGAAGACCTGCTCCGTCAGCACCGCGCCCGCCAGCAGCCGCCCGAACTCGATCGTCCCGAGCGTCACCACCGGGATCAGCGCATTGCGCAGGGCGTGCCGGCCGACCACCGCCCGCTCGTCCAGGCCCTTGGCGCGGGCGGTCCGCACATAGTCTTGGGCGAGCGCGCCGAGCATCGCCGCCCGCGTATGCCGCATCAGCACGCCGGCGATGCCGGAGCCGAGCACGAAGGCCGGCATGATGGTCGTCGCCAGGCTCTGCACCGGATCCTCGCTGAGCGGCACGTAGCCCGAGGGCGGCAGCCAGCCGAGCTGCACGCTGAACAGCAGAATCATCATGATGCCGAGCCAGAAATTCGGCGTTGAGATGCCGAAGAGCGCGACCGCATTAACAAGCCAGTCCGTCGGCCGGTCCCGCCGCACGGCGGAGAGCACGCCAGCCGGGATGCCAATCAGCAGCGCGATGACGAAGGCCATGACCGCGAGCTGGAAGGTCACCGGCAGCTTCTCGAGGATGAGCTTCGCCACCGGCTCGCGGATGCGCCAGGAGAAGCCGAAATCGCCCTGCACCGCGCGGCCGATCCAGTGCAGGTACTGCTCCGGCAGGGAGCGGTCGAGGAAGAGCTCGGCCCTGATCTGCGCCAGCACCTGCGGGTCGCCGCGCTCCTCCCCGGCGAGGATCAGCGCCGGGTCGCCCGGCATCAGCTGCTGCAGCCCGAAGATCAGCACGGAGAGGATGAGCAGCGTCGGGACGATCTGCCCGATGCGCCGCAGGAGCCATCCGAGCATCAGGCGGCATCCGCCGCCCGCGCCCGCCGGCAGCCGGGCCGGTCGGCGACGCGGGCGACATAGTCCTTCAGCACCGGCAGCGCCGGCACGATGCCGAAGCCCATGGTCCAGCCGAAGGCCCCGCCCCAGAGGATGTCGGCCGCTGAGAAACGCTGGCCGAGCAGCCAGGGCCCGGACTCGAGCCGGTCCGTCACCGCGCGCAGCACGCTGTCGAAATCGCCGTAGGGCGACATGCCTTGCAGCGGAGCCTCGCGCTTCATCGCGCGGTCGACGACGGCCGGCTCGAAGCTCGCCCCGTAGAAGGCCATCCAGCGCAGATAGGGCCCGCGCAGCGGGTCGCCGATGGCCGGCGCCAGCCCGGCCGCCGGATACTCGTCGGCGAGGTAGAGGAAGATCGCCACCTGCTCCGTCACCACCTCGCCGCGATGGCGGATCGCCGGCACCTTCCCGAGCGGATTGACTGCCAAGTAGCCAGGCTGCCGGTTCTCGCCCGCCTTGAGGTCGAGGCGGTGCAGCTCGTAGGGCGCGCCCAGCTCCTCGAGCAGCGCGTGCACGCTGGTCGAGCGGGTCTGCGCCGCGTGGTAGAAATGCATCGTCTCGTCCATGGTGGCGCCTCCTAGTTCAGCCTCAGCCCCTGCGGCCGGATCAGCCCGTCGGCGACGGGGACGAAGCCGCTCAGCCGCGCCGTGTGCGCGACGATGTTCTTGCGGTGCCAGAGGAAGACGCGGCTGCGGTCCTGCCGCAGCGCGATTTCGAAGATGCGGCCATAGAGGGCGCGGCGTGCCGCCACGTCGGTCTCGACGCGGGCCTCGTCGAGCAGCCGATCGACCTCGGGGTTCGCATACTTCCCGTCATTCTGCCCGCCCTGGCTGTGCATGAAGGTCCAGGTATTGCCGTCCGGATCGACACGGCCCGACCAGGCGACGAGATAGGTCTCGAAGTCGCCGCGATTGGCCGCCTGCAAGCTGGAAGCGAATTCCATGGCGTTCAGCTTCAGCGCGAAGCCCGCCTCCTGCACCATGGCCTGGATCACCTCGCCCACCTGGCGGAGGTCGGGGTTGTTCGGCACGGTCATCTCGACCGGCACCGGCGTGGTGACGCCCGCCTCGCGCAGCAGGGCCCGGGCGCGGGCCACATCGCGTCCTTCGGGGCGGAAGCCGGGGACGTGGTACGGGTTCCCGGGCGGGACGGGCTGCGCGGTCGGCGTGTAGGCGCCCTCATAGACCACCTGGTTCACCGCATTGCGGTCGATGGCGAGCTCGAAGGCGGCGCGGATGCGCGGGTCGCGGCCGAAGGCGGTATTGGCCCGCGGCCCGTTGCCGATGTTGACGGTGATGCTCTGGTAGCCGAGCTCGTCATAGGCGACGACCCGGAGCCGCCGGTTGGCCTGCACCGCCTTCACATCGTCCGGCTCGATGGTCTGCACCATCTCCAGCGCGCCGGACTGCAGGTTGGCGAGGCGGACGGTGCTGTCCGGGATCGGCAGGAAGGAGATGCGCGGGATCTGGATGCGCGCCGCATCCCAGTAGCCGTCGAAGCGCTCGACCACGATGCGGTCCTGCGCCACCCGCTCGACAAAGCGGTAGGGCCCGGCGCAGACCGGCGCATTGCCGAAGTTCCGCCCGGCGGCCTCCGCCGCCTTCGGGCTGACGACCATGCCGGCGCGGTCGGTGAGCTGGGAAAGGAACGGCGAGGAAGGTGCCTTCAGCCGGATGAGGATGGTCTTCGGGTCGACCACCTCCACCGTCTCCATGGCGCTGATCTCGCTGCGGCGGAAGCTGCCCTGCATCGTCATGTGCCGGTTGAGCGAGTAGCGCACAGCCTCGGCATCCATCGCCTCGCCGTCATGGAAGCGCACGCCCTCGCGCAGCGTGATGCGCAGCGTCTTCGGATCCTCCCAGGCATAGCCGGTGGCGAGCTGCGGGACGATCTCAAGCTTCTCGTTGATGTCGAAGAGCTTGTCGCAGAGCGTGGCGAAGACGATGCGGCCGACGAAGGTGCGGGCCAGGGTCGGGTCGAGGATGTCGGGATCCTCGCGCAGGCCGATGCGGAACGTCTGCGCCTCGGCCGCGCCGGCCATCGCCAGCGAGGCGAGGGCGGCGAGGAGGGTTCGTCGGATCATGCATCGCTCCCGGCGGGTTGGAAGAAGGATTGCAGGCGGCGCAGCCTCTCGCCGCCCGGCTCATGGGCCTGCAGGACAGGGGCCGGTGGCAGCCGGTCCTGCAGGTGGCAGGCGGCGCGATGCGCCTCGCCCACGAGCGCCGGTACCTGCTCGCGGCAGGCGGCCTCGGCATGCGGGCAGCGGGTGTGGAAGCGGCAGCCGGCGGGTGGCGCGATCGGGCTCGGCACGTCGCCCTCGAGCGGCGGCGCGCGGAGGCCGCGCCCGGGCACGGCGGCGAGCAGCGCTCGCGTGTAAGGGTGGCGCGGTGAAGCGAAGACCTCCGCCGCCGGACCCTCCTCGACCAGGCTGCCGAGATACATCACCGCCACCCGGTCGGCGATGTGCCGCACCACGCCGAGATCGTGGCTGATCAGGACGAAGGTGAGGCCGAGGTCGCGGATGAGGCCGGCGAGCAGGTTCACCACCTGCGCCTGGACGGAGACGTCGAGCGCGCTCACCGGCTCGTCGCCGATGACGAGGCGCGGGCCGCTGGCCAATGCGCGGGCGATGGCGATGCGCTGGCGCTGGCCGCCGCTGAACTCGTGCGGCCAGCGACGCGCGGCGTCGGGGCGGAGGCCGACGCGCTCCAGCAGCTCCGCGACGCGGTCGGCCTCGCCGGCGCGCGGCACGATGCGGTGCAGGCGGAGCGGCTCGGCAATGGCGGCGCCCACCGTCATCCGCGGATCGAGGCTGGCGAAAGGGTCCTGGAAGATCAGCTGCATGTCGCGCCGCCGGGCGCGCAGCGCGGCGGCGGAGAGCCGGCCGAGATCCTCGCCGTCGAAGCGCACCGTCCCCTCATCCGGCTCGATCAGCCGCAGCGCGAGGCGCCCGAGCGTCGACTTGCCGCAGCCGCTCTCGCCGACGATCGCCAGCACCGTGCCGCGCTCGACCGCGAGCGAGACGCCATCCACCGCCCTGACCGCGCCGCGTGACCGCCCGAGCGCATCGCGCACCGGGAAGTACTTGCGGAGGCCGCTGAGCTCGAGCAGCGGCTCGCTCATGCGGCGAGAACCCGGTCGAGCGGCGCGCGCCAGCAGGCCGCCGCATGGCCCGGCTCGAGCTCGACGAGCCGCGGCTGGCGGGCGCAGTCGGCGCCGCGGAAGGGGCAGCGCGGGGCGAAGCGGCAGCCCTCCGGCGGGTGCAGCAGGTCGGGCACGGTGCCCTCGATGCTGGCGAGCCGCGCGCGCGCATCCTCGATCCGCGGCGCGGCGCCGAGCAGGCCGACGGTATAGGGATGCTCCGGCTGGGCGAAGAGGCGCGCGGCCGGTGCCCGCTCTGCGACGCGGCCGGCATACATGACGACCACCTCGTCGGCATGGTCGGCGACCACGCCGAGGTCATGGGTGATCAGCACCACCGCCGTGCCGGTCTCGCGTTTCAGCTCGTCGAGCAGGGCGAGGATCTGCGCCTGCACCGTCACATCGAGCGCCGTGGTCGGCTCGTCGGCGATCAGCAGGCGCGGGCGGCAGGCGAGCGCCATGGCGATCATCACCCGCTGCCGCATGCCGCCCGAGAGCTGGTGCGGGTACTGCCGCGCCCGCCGCGCCGCCTCGGGGATGCGCACGCGCTCCAGGAGGGCGACGGCCCGGTCGAAGGCGGCGCGCTCGCCGAGGCGCTCATGCAGCCGCAGCACCTCGGCGACCTGCTCGCCGGCGGTGAAGGCGGGGTTGAGGCTGGTCATCGGCTCCTGGAAGACCATGGCGATCTCCCGGCCGCGGCGGCGGCGCCATTCCGCCGGGCCGAGCGTCGCCATCTCCCGCCCGCGCAAGCGGATGGAGCCGGAGAGCCTGGCATTGCCCGGGAGCAGGCCCATGGCGGCCAGCGCGGTGACCGACTTGCCGCAGCCGCTCTCGCCGACGATGGCGAGCGTCTGCCCGGCCTCGACCGCGAGGGATATGCCGTCGACGGCCCGGAGAGGGCCGCGATCGGTGCGGAAGGTGATGGCGAGGTCCCGGATCTCGAGGACCATCAGCCGGCCGGGTGGAAGCGCGTCATCCCCTGGACAGTGCCACGCCCGCGCCCCCGCGCAAGACGCGATCGCGCCTGGGGCCTAGCGGGCGGCGCGGGCCTCGGCGCTGCGGAGCGGGGCGATGCCCTGGAGGCTGTAGCCGCGGCCGTTTGCCGGCATGTCGGCCAGCTGCTCGTAGCGGATGCTGCGGTTGAGCGGCATGCCGGCATAGGCGGTGCCGGTGTGCACGCCGTCATCCGGCCGGTTGTAGATGAAGCCGTAGGTCGGGTAGACGCGGCCGAAGGCGGTATCGTCATGCCCGACCTGGACGCGCACCTCCGACCAATCATTGGCGTCCGAGACGTCGATCACGCTGACATCCTGCATGACCGTGCCGGGGCGGATGCCCGGGCCGCCCCAATTGGCGTGGTCGATGCGGACCTCGCGTGGCCCGGCCACCTGGCGCACCACGGCGACATGGCCGCGGGACATGCCGCCCGTCGCGCGGAAGGCCATGACGGCGCCAGGCTCCGGCCGCTGGCCGCGGTCGTAGAGGCCGGCGGCATTGCCCCACCAGTCGCCGCCATTGCCGCTGATCTGCAGGCCGGTGACGGCGCGGGCATAGGGAACGCAGGAGATGCCGCCGCTCACGCCTGCCGCGGCAGTGCGGGCATGGCTGCGGCGGTGACGGGCGGTGCGGCTCGCCGTCCGGTGCGGCGTGGCCTGGGCGGCCAGGCCGGGCTTGCGCACTGCACCGCCGCCATGACGTTGCTGCGCCTGGTCCCGTTGTGCGGCCATGGCGTCGCCAGACGCCGCCAGCGCACCGATCGCCACGCACCACGCCATCGCCGTCCGATGCATCCGCATACCCACTCCCCGGTTCGGGTGCCCGTTTCCGCTCGCGAAGTCGTAACTTCACGACACATATGCGGTTATCCCGGTCGCAAATGTCTCGCGCAACCGGGAGCGGCGAAACATCCGGACATCAGGGGCGATTCTTCGGAAGCACGGCCAATTACTGGTCCGTGAACGGACGATGGTCCTAGCCAAGGTCTCAGAAATGAGCGCAGCCACAGTGTGGCGGCAGGCATGTCACAGTCAAAGAAAGGGCGGCGCCCCGGAAGGCGCCGCCCCGTGCGAGTCCGCCGGTCAGCGGCAAGCGGTGATCATGATTTCAACGAGATGGCGCGGATCGGCCATGTTGGCCTCGACGCAGGCGCGCGCCGGGCGGCCGGCATCGCCGAGCCATTCCAGCCAGACCTTGTTCATCGCATCCCGGTCGCGGATGTCCTTCAGCCAGATCTGCGCGGTCAGCAGGCGGGTGGTGTCGGTGCCGTTGGCCTCCAGCGCCGCGGTGATCTTGGCGAGGACCTGCTTCGTCTGCCCGGTGACGTCCTGGGAGAGGTCGTCGGCGGTCATGCCGGCCAGGTAGACGAAGTTATGATACTCGACCGAATTCGACAGGATGGCATTGCTGCCCTGGCGGGTGATCTTCGACATCCTCTGCCCCTCCTTGGAAGACGCGGCCGTTCTACGGCCCCCTACCGGCACCGGCAAGCCGCTCAGCCCACCGCATAGCTGCTGCCGGAGGCGGCGGCGCCGATCATGGTCTCGAAGACGGCGACGCCGTGGATCGCCTCCGCGACCGGCAGCGGATAGGCCGGGCCGCCGGCCACCGCCGCGGCGAAGGCCTCGAGCTCCGCCGCCTCGATGTCGACCTTGTCGAAGTCGCGGACCCAGCCCTCGCCCTCGACCGGGGTGAAGACCAGGCGGTCCTGGCCCTGCATCTCCAGATGGCCCTTGGTGCCGAAGAGCGCGACGCGCCAGTAGCGCGCGGTGAGCGAGAGGGTGGCGAAGCTGCAGGTGGCGCCGGAGGCGAAGCGGGCCAGCATCGCCGTGGTGTCGTCGACATGGGTGGAGACGCGGGCGAAGGACTGCACGGTGACCTCGGCGAAGGGGCCCATCAGGTTCACCAGTATGTCGATCATGTGGATGCCCATGGCGCCCATGCCGCCGAGCGGGCTCTCCTCGCGGTCGGCGCGCCACATGCCGGGCTTCCAGCCGAAGGCGCCCGGGCCGCTGATATGCCCCTCGGCATGCAGCACGGTGCCGAGCGCGCCCTCGGCCAGCATGCGCTTCATCTCGAGCGTCGCCGGCAGGAAGCGGCGGTTGTGGCCGAGCGCCAACACCACCCCCGCCTCCCGGCAGGCGGCGACACACGCCTCGGCGCTGGCCTTGCTTAGGGTGAAGGGCTTCTCGACGAAGACATGCTTGCCGGCCGCGGCGGCGGCGAGCACCTGCTCGGCATGCTGCTTGTGCGGTGTCGCCAGCGCCACGGCCTGCACCTCCGGGTCGGCGAGCACTGCGGCGTAGTCCGGATGCAGGCGGATGCCCTGCTCGGCGGCCCAGGCCTCGGCCTTGGAGAGGGTGCCGGTGGTCCCGGCGACGAACCGAAGGCCCGCCCCGTTCTTCCGCTGCACGCTCTCCACCAGGGTTCGGCCCCAGCGGCCCATGCCGACGATCGCGGTGTTCAACATGATCGGATGTCCTGCGCTTCAGCGCCGGAGACTATCCGCGCCGCTGCCGCTCAGGAAGGGCGGAGGAAATCGAGCAGATGCGCCGCCGTCCGCTCCGGCTGCTCCTGCTGCACCCAGTGGCCGGCGCCCTCGATCAGGTGGCAGCCGCGCATGTCCGTGCAGGCCTCGCGCTGCATGCGCTCCAGCGCGCCGGGCACCTGCCGGATGCCCCAGTCGCTGGCGCCGGCGATGAAGAGCGAGGGCTGCGCGATGCGGCGCCCGGCCATCAGCTGGTGCTCCGCCTCGAAGCGGCGGCTGGTGTTGCAGCGGTACCATTGCAGCCCGCCCTGGAAGCCGGTGCGGACATACTCAGCGGCATAGACGGCGAGCTCCGCCTCGGGCAGCCAGCGGTTCGCCGCAACCGCCTCGGGCGAGGGCATCTCGGGCGCGACCTGCGCGGCCATGCCCTTCGCCAGGTCCATCACGTAGTAGCCGGGGAGCTTCGCCAGTTCCTCCGCGGTCCAGGCGGCGAGGGGGAAGGGACGGTTCTCCGGCCAGTCGGCGCTCTTCGCGTGGTAGTAGGCGCGGAGGAAGGCGGGCAGGCCCTGCGGGGCATGCTGCATCTCCGCATTGGCCTCGCGGGTGGAGTAGTGCCACTGGTAGTGCTTGCGGGGCCGTGGCAGGGCCGCGAGCGCGGCATGGATGTCGGGCGCGGCGGGGCGGGGCCTGGCGCCCTCCTGAAGCGGGGGCGGCCCGGCGAAGGGCGCGCTCATCAGCACGACGCGGCGGAAGAGGTCGGGGCGCAGCAAGGCGCACCAGGCGGCGATCGGCGAGCCGAAATCGTGGCCGATCACCGCCTCAGCGCCATCATGGCCGAGCGCCGCCAGCAGCCCCATCGCGTCGCGCACCAGGTTGAAGGGACGGAAGGGGGCGAGGTCGCCGTCATACTCGGCGCTCCAGCCGGTGGTGCGGCCATAGCCGCGCTGGTCGGGGGCGACGACGTGGTAGCCCGCGGCGGCCAGCGGCAGCATCACCTTGCGCCAGGAGAAGGCGAGCTCCGGAAAGCCGTGCAGCAGCAGCAGGCAGGGCGCCTGCGGGTCGCCGGCCTCCAGCACATGCATCGTGAGGCCGTTAATGCCGTCCAGGAAGCGGCTGCGGATGCCGGGCGGCAGGGGCAGGTCGTCCATCGCTTCGTCTCCTCCGGTCAGCTTCGCGTCTCGAGCGACGCCACCATCGCAGGCTTCCGCCGCCAGCCCCAGCCCACCACGAGCAGCGCCGCCAGCATGGCGCCGATGGTCGGCCAGCGGAGGCCGAGGAACTCGCCCGCCGTGCCGAGCGCCAGCGCCCCGCTGGCCGGGCAGGCACGGGTGATCATGCCCCAGAGGCTTAGCACCCGGCCGCGCATCGAGGCATCGGCGGCATTCTGCACCAGCGTCTGGACCAGGATGCCGTGCACCGAGGCGCTGGCGCCCATCAGCGCCGCGCAGAGCAGGGCGAAGGGAAAGAAGCCGGTCGCCGCGAAGCCGATGGTGAAGAGCGCCTGGCAGGCGGCGGCGAGGATGGCGAGCGTCACCGCCCCCTCCAGCTTGCCGCGGCCGGCGACCCAGAGGCCCGAGAAGAGCGCGCCGATGCCGATGCAGGCCGTCACCATCGCCAGCCCATCGGCGCCGCGGGTGAAAAGGCGCTCGACGAAGGGCGGCAGGATCTCCTGCACGCCCCGCATCAGCACGGCCGCCACGGCGGCGAAGCCGAGCAGTGGCCCGATGCCGGGATGCCGCCCGGCATAGCGGAAGCCGGCGACGGTAGCGGCGAGGACGCTGCCCTGCGGCGCATGGCCGCGGCGCTGCGCCGCCTCGACCCGGAGACTGGGCATGGTCAGCGTCGCCGCGAGATAGGCGAGGCTGTTGAGGAAGACGGCGGGCATGACGCCGGCGGTGGCGATCAGCGGCCCGGCGATAGCGGGGCCGATGAAGCGCGCCAGGTTGAAGCAGAGCGAGTTGCAGGCGACGGCGGCCGGCAGGTCGGCGCGCGGCACGAGGCCGGGCATCAGGCTCTGCCGCGCCGGCTGGGCGAAGGAGGAGGCGGTGCCCTTCAGCACCTCGAGCGCCAGCAGCAGCCCGATGCCGAGGTTGCCGGTGGCGAGCAGCGTCCCGATGGCTGCCGCCTCCAGCGCGATGGTCGCCTGGGCGGCCATGGTGAGCTTCACCCGGTCCATCCGGTCGGCGACGGCGCCGGCGATGGGGCTGAAGATCACGGCCGGCGCCAGGTCGCAGAAGGCGACCATCCCGACCCAAAGGGCGCTCCGCGTCAGCTCCCAGGCCAGCCAAGCGACGGCGATCTGGTGGATCCAGAGCCCGGTCCATGAGGTGAGCGAGGCACCGAAGAACAGCCGCGCGTCGCGATGCGACAGGGCGCGGCCCAGCGCGCCGAAAGCGCCTAGGGCGAAGGCCGTTCGCATCGCCGGGCGGCCCTCGCTCTCGTCCCTGGTCCTGCGGGCAGCTCCCTCATCGCAGGCGGACAGGCCCGCGATGAGGCCGTTCCTGGCCGCGGCCGGCCATCAGCGCTGCGGCGCGGTCGGGGAGTTCTCCTGCACGCAATCGGAGGCAATGCGGTCGCGCTCGTAGATGCGGCCGAGCCGGTCGGTCTCGCTGCGGCGGGCATAGATGCTGGCATCGGTGCCGATGCGGGCGTCGCGCTCGTCCTCGCGCATCAGCTGGCCGCGGTCGCGGAAGGTGACGATGCGGTCGGCATCCGCCCGGCAGGCAGCGGCGAGCGCGGCCTGGTCGCGCAGCGCGGCGCTCGGCGGCGGCACGGTGGGGACGGCGCCGGGGCCGGGGGCAATGGCGGCGCGGGAGGGCACGGCATTGCCCGTGAGCGGCACCACAGCCGGGTCCGGCCCGCCGGCGCAGGCAGCGAGCAGGGCGAGCAGGCCGATGGGGAGGAGGCGTGTCATCAGGTCATCCGTCATGCGATGCGGCCGAGGCTCGAGGCGCCACCCGCAGGCAGCGGCCGGGACAATAGCCGGCGCAGACCGGTTTCGTCGAACCGCGCCCCGCCGTCCAGCGGCATGGCGGCCGCGGCGGAGAGCAAGGCCGGATGCAGATCGATTCCCCCGCGGCTGACGGCGAACAGCGCCGCCAGCCAGGGCGCCCGGCCGAGGATCTCGACCAGGGCCAGCAGGCGGAGGCAAAGGCTGAGGCCGCCGATCGTGTCCAGCCCGACCGCCGAGTCGATGGCCTCGGCCCAGGCGGCGGCGTCGCGGTCGGCGATGGCGAGCTCCATCGGCTCGCCCTCGGCGCGGGGGAAGAGCAGGCGGCGGGGCTTGCCCCATTGCTGGCGACCGGCCGCCTCGCGGGCCAGCTCCCAGGCTGCGAGGAGCTGGCGCGGGGCGACCGGGGGAAGGCGCTCGGGCGGCAGGGGGACGGCGTAGGTGAGCGCGCCGTTCGGCGCCTCGGCCACACGGATGGAAGGGGGCATTGACCCCAATCTGGGGGCGGCGGGGGGCCGGCGCCAGCGGCGTTGCGGAAGAGGATGGTTTTGCCGCGCGCGGGCGCTGTCGCCTGCGCGCGGGTTCGGCCTAAGCTCGGCGCATGACCGATCCCGCAACCCTGCCCGCCACCGAGGCCGCCCGGCGCATCCGCGACGGCCGCCTCTCCGCCACCGCGCTGACCGAGGCGATGCTTGCGCGCATCGCGGCGCGGGAGGGGGAGGTCCGGGCCTTCATCCATCTCGACCCGGCGCTGGCGCTGCGCCAGGCGGCGGCGGTCGACCGGGCAGTGAGGGCGAGGCGGGCGGGGCCGCTGGCGGGCCTTGCCTTCGGGGTGAAGGACGTGCTGGACACGGCGGACCAGCCCTCGCAGTACGGCTCGCCGATCTGGGCGGGGCACCGGCCCCGGTCCGATGCGGCCTGCGTCGCCCTGGCGCGGCGGGCGGGGGCGGTGATCCTCGGCAAGACGGTCACCACCGAATTCGCCACGCGGCAGCCGGGGGCGACGACCAATCCGCACAATCCGGCGCATACGCCGGGCGGCTCCTCCTCCGGCTCGGCGGCGGGGGCGGGGGCCGGGTTCTTCCATGCCGGCTTCGGGACGCAGACGGCGGGCAGCATCATCCGGCCGGCCGCCTATTGCGGCGCGGTCGGCTTCAAGCCCTCCTTCGGCACGCTGCACCGGGCGGGGATGAAGGTGATGTCGGAATCGCTCGACACGATCGGCGTCATCGCCGGCAGCGTGGGCGATGCGGCGCTCGCCATGGCGGGGCTGACCGGCGGGGATTACGGGGCGCCGGAAGACCGACCGGGGCGGGCACCGCGGCTCGGCCTCTGCTGGGGCCCGGCGGCGGACCAGGCGGGGCCGGAGACGCGTGCCGCGATCGAGCGCGTGGCTGCGGCGGCGACGCGGGCCGGGGCCCGGGTGGAGGCGGTGGAGCTGCCGGCCGCGGTGGTCGCCGGCTTCGAGGCGCATGCGCTGGTGATGAACGGCGAGTCGGCCGAGGCGCTGGCCTGGGAACTCGACCATGCCCGGGCGCAGGTCTCGGAGGGGCTGCAGGAGCGGCTGGACTGGGGCCGCAGCCAAGGGCGGTCGGCGCTGCTGGCGGGGCGGGCCGCCTTCGCCGCGGCGCGGGCGGCCTTCGCCGATGTCGTTGCCGGATACGATGCAATCCTGACGCCGAGCGCCCCGGGCGAGGCGCCGCAGGGCCTCGGCTGGACCGGCGACCCGGCCTTCAACTCGCTCTGGACCCTGCTGCACGTCCCCTGCGTGACCGTGCCGGTCGGGACGGGGCCGCGCGGGTTGCCGCTCGGGGCGCAGCTCGTCGCCGGCTTCGGCCAGGACCGGGAGGCCCTGGCCTGGGCCGAATGGGTCAGGCAGACGGCGGGAGGGTGAGCGCGATCCAGGGCTCGCGCTCACCCTCCAGCGTTTGTCCGCTCGCGTGAGGCACGCCTTCGGCCGTTCCGGCCTCCGGCGATCACGCTCTACCTGACCTTCTCGAAGCCGGGCGCCTTCCGCAGCGCGTCGGTGGTGTCGAAGTCGCGGAGGACGGCGTCGTCGGCCATCTCCACCTCGGCGACGCGGTCGGCATGTTTGCCGGCGAGGTGACGGGCGCCGACATCGCCGCTGATCGCCATCATCTCCGGCAGGAATTCCATCGCCCAGAGCATCGGGTTGCCCTGCTTGCCGCGGAAGGTCGGCATGACGATGGCGCGGCCCTCCTCCGGGTCGAAGGCGGCGAGCAGGCGGTCGATCATCGGCGCGGCGACGAGCGGCATGTCGCCGAGGCAGATGACGACGCCCTCGATATCCTTCGGCAGCGCCGCCAGCCCGGCCTTGAGGCTGGCCGAGAGCCCCTCGGCATAATCCTCTGCATGGGCGAAGAGCACGCCGCGGCCGGCAAGCGCCGCCTCCACCCGCTCATGCTCGTAGCCGGTGACGACGACGACGGGGCGGGCGCGGGAGGCCAGCGCATTGTCCACCACGCGGGCGACCATGGGGACGCCCTGGTCGTCCTGAACCAGCAGCTTGTTGAGCGGCGCCATGCGGCGGCTGCGCCCGGCGGCCAGCACCAGGGCCGCGACCTTGCGGCCGCGGCGCGGGGCGGGGCCGGCGGGCTGCGGCGCGTGATCGCGGGGCAGGGGGCGGGCCTCCATCTCCTTCAGCAGGCCGCCGACGCCCATGCCCATGACGTCGCGCGGCGTCACCGGCAGGCCGGCGAAGAGGCGCTGCAGGATCCAGTCGATGCCGTTCAGCTTCGGCGACTTGGCGCAGCCGGGCAGGACGAGGGCCGGAATCTCGTCGATCCGGCCGAGGCAGATCAGGTTGCCGGGATCGACCGGCATGCCGAAATGGTCGATCACGCCGCCGGAGCGGACGATGCCGGCCGGGCCGACATCGCGCCGGTCGACCACGGCGGAGGCGCCGGCGACCAGCAGCAGCTCCGCGCCAGCGCGGCGCAGGCGGTTCAGCGCGTCGGAGATGGATTGCGTCTCGTGGCGGGTGCGCTCGGGCGGAAGTAGGCTGCCGCAGAGCGCCTCGACGCGGTCGCGCGTCGCCTCGATGGCGCCTTCCATCACGCTCTCCTTCACGCCGGGGAGCTCGGTCAGCACCAGGCCGACCTTGAGCGGGCGGAAGGGATGGAGGGAGATGGCGGGCGGGCCGGTGCGGGCCAGCAGCTCCGCCACCTCCAGCACGGGGCCGGGGGTGGCGAAGGGGATGACCTTGATGGTCGCCAGCATCTCCTTCGCCGAGACGGGGATATGCGAGGGGAGGGTGGCGACGGTCAGCGATTCGTCGAGCGCGTTGAGGCGGTTGACGGTGGTGGCATTCACCACCAGCAGCCCGGCGGCATCGGCCAGCAGGTTCACCCGCCCGGTCGAGGCGCGGGAGCGGGCGAGCAGCGGGCCCATCAGCGCATTGGCGAGGCGGTCGGCGGCCTCGTCCTCCGGCACCTCGCCGGGCTCGAGCCGGGCGGCGATGACGCTACCATGGCCGGCGCCCTGCAGGGCAGCAATGCCAGCCTGGTCCAGCACGGTGCCCTTCTTCAGCACCTTGCCCGGCAGGCGGACAGTGTGGGCGAGGACGGCGCCGCGCGCCTCATCGAGCGGGGTGGGGCCGAAGATCATGCGGCCAGCGCCGGGCGGCGGGCCAGGGCGGCGCCGCGGCGGGTCGCCACCACCTCGGCGAGGATCGAGAGGGCGATCTCCGGCGCCGTCACCGCCTCGATATTGAGGCCGACCGGGGCGTGGATGCGGGCGATGGCCTCGGCGGAGTGGCCGGCCTCGGTGAGGCGGGCGACGCGCTTGGCATGCGTCCGGCGGCTGCCGAGGGCGCCGATATAGAAGCAGTCCGAGGTCAGCGCGGCCTCGAGCGCGGGGTCGTCGAGCTTCGGGTCATGCGTCAGGGTGACGACGGCGCTGCGGGCATCGGGCGCGAGGGCGGCGACCGCATCGTCTGTCCATTCATGGACCAGGGTGATGCCGGGGAAGCGCTCCGCCGTTGCCCAGGCGCGGCGGGGGTCGACCACCGTCACCGCATAGCCGGCAGCCTGGGCCATCGGCACCAGGGCCTGCGCGATATGCACCGCGCCGACGACGATCAGCCGCAGGGCTGGGTTGTGCGGGTGGATGAACCAGGCCTCGCCATCGAGGGTGAGGTTGGCGGCCGCATCATCGGCGAGCGCCTTCGCCGCGGCCTCGGCGAGAGGCTGGGGGAGCTCGGCCTCCGGCCAGAGATGCTGCTTGCCATCCGAGAGGCGGGTCAGCAGGGCGACCGGGCGCTTGGCCGCCTTCGCCGCTTCCAGCGCGGCGAGGGTCTCGGGTGTCACGAGAGCTTCTCCACGAAGACCTTCAGCTTGCCGCCGCAGGCGAGGCCGACTTCCCAGGCGCGCTCGTCGGAGATGCCGAAATCCAGCAGCTGCGGCGTCCCGCTCGCCATGGTCTGCTTCGCCGCATTGGCGACCGCGCCCTCGATGCAGCCCCCCGAGACGCTGCCGGCCAGCCGGCCGGAGGCGCTGACGGCCAAACGCGAACCGGCCGGGCGGGGCGAGCTGCCCCAGGTCTCCACCACCGTGGCAAGGGCCACGGCCTCGCCGGCCGCGCGCCAGGCGGCGGCGGTCGCCAGCACGTCTTCGGAATCGCTCATGCCACCAGTCTCCTCACGGGCTGCGGCCCGCTCAGCGTCGCCACCAGGGCGCGCAGGCTTTGCAGGTTGTGGACCGGGCGGAATTCGTCGACATGCGGCAGCATCGCCCGGATGCCCTGTGATCTGGGTTGGAAGCCCTCCCAACGCAACAGGGGGTTCAGCCAGATCAGCCGGCGGCAGGAACGGCGGAGGCGGTCGGTCGCTTCGGCAAGGCCCTTTGCCCCTTCGCGGTCCAGCCCGTCGGTGATCAGCAGGACGACGGCGCCCTGGCCGAGAACGCGGCGGGACCAGAGGCGGTTGAACAGCTCGATGCTCTCGCCGATGCGGGTGCCGCCGGACCAGTCGGGGACGATGTGGGAGACCAGCTCGAAGGCGACCTCGGCGTCGCGGCTCTTCAGCTGGCGGGTGACGTTGGTCAGCCTTGTCCCGAACAGGAAGGAGCTGACGCGGTCGCGGTCGTTCGTCACCGCATGGAGGAAGTGCAGCAGGATCTGGGCATAGCGCGACATGCTGCCGGAGATGTCGCACAATGCCACGAGCGGCGGCGGGCGCACGACGCGGCGACGGCGCTCGAGGCTCAGGATCTCGCCGCCCATCCGCAGGCTCTCGCGCAGGGTGGCGCGGAGGTCGGTCACGGGGCCGCTGGCATCGGGGCGGAAGCGGCGGGTCGGGCGCTCGTCGAGCGGCAGGATGAGGCGGCGGATCTCCTGCTTGGCGGCGGCGATGTCGGCCGCCGACATGGCCTCGAAATCCATGGCCTGCAGGCGCTCGCGCTCGCTCACCGTCATCGCCACCTCGACCGGCGGGCGCTCCTCCGGCGGCTGGGGCGGCGTCGGCGGCTGGGGCGGGGGCGTCATCGCCTCGGCGAGGCGGCGGCTCGCCGGCGGCGGCTTGTCGCGCTCCTTGAAGCCGTCGATCATCGCCATGGCGGCGGCGTTGCGGCCGGCCTCCGGGTCGCGCCAGAACAGCAGGAAGGCCTGGTCGAAGACGTCGAACTGGTCGCGCCGGTGGATCATCACGCTGCGCAGCGCCGCATGGACCTGGCGGCGGTCGCCGATCTCGACCAGTTGCAGGGCCTCGGTGGCGGCCAGCAGCTCGGCCGGGCCGACCGGCAGGCCGGCGCGGCGGAGCAGCCGGCCGAAGGCGAGCAGGTTGCCGGCCAGCGCACCCCGGCCGGCGCCGATGCCGGCGCTGACCAGCTGCATCGCCTGGCCAAGATTGCCCGGCATGTCGCTCATGCTGCAGTCACGCCGCCTTCGACTCGGCGACCAGCCTCGCCGCCTCGGCACCGCGGAGCTTGGCGATGTCGTCCTGGTATTTCAGCAATACGCCGAGCGTCTCGTCGACCGCGGTTGGCTCGAGCTCGGTCGCGTCGAGCGCGGCAAGCGCCGAGGCCCAGTCGATGGTCTCGGCGACGCCGGGCAGCTTGAAGTACTCGCCGCCGCGCAGCGTCTGCACGAAGGCGACGACCTGGGCCGACAGCGCCTCCGGCACATGCGGCGCGCGAATCTTCAGGATCGCCCGCTCGCGCGCCGCATCGGGGTAGTCGACCCAATGGTAGAGGCAGCGGCGGCGGATGGCGTCGTGCACCTCGCGCGTGCGGTTGCTGGTGATGACGACGACGGGCGGGATGGCGGCCTTTACCGTGCCATACTCCGGGATGGAGAGCTGGAAATCGGCCAGCAGCTCCAGCAGGAAGGCCTCGAAGGGCTCGTCGGCGCGATCGAGCTCGTCGATCAGCAGCACGGCGGGGCCGCCCTCCGCGCTCAGCGCCTGGAGCAGCGGGCGCTCCTGGAGGAAGCGGCGGTCGTAGATGCCGCGCTCCAGCGCCTCCCGATCCGTCGTCTCGCCGCTCGCCTCGGCAAGGCGGATCGAGATCAGCTGCTTCGCATGGTTCCACTCATAGGCCGCGGCGCCGAGGTCGAGCCCGTCATAGCATTGCAGGCGGACCAGCCGGCGGGGCAGGCCGCCGGCCAGGACCTTGGCGATCTCCGTCTTGCCTGTGCCCGGCTCGCCCTCGAGGAAGAGCGGCCGGCCCATGCGCAGCGCGAGATGCACCGTGGTCGAGAGCGCCCGGTCGGCGACATAGCCGCCGGCGGCGAGCAGCTTCTGGGTGGCCTCGACGCTCTCCGGGAGGTCGCTCACAGGAAGAGCAGCGCCAGGATGGCCAGCATGACGGCGCAGCCGCCCCAGAATTGCAGCGGCAGGCCGAAGGGCTGGAAGGAGCCGAGCAGGCGGAGCGGCTGCACCGCCACCGGGTCCACCGGGCGGGCATTGGGGCGATGAACGGGCTTGCCGGCGGCGCTCGGACCCTCCGCGCCATGCTGGGTGAGGGGGCCGGGGCCGCCTGCGTCGCGCAGGTATTCGGTATCCGTCCCGGCCATGGCGGGGGTGCGGATCTCGGCGCTCTGGGCGGCAGGCTCGGCCATGGCGGGCTCCGGCTCCGGCTCGGGCGCCGGGGTGAGGTGGGCGGCGAAGCGGTTGAAGAACTGGTCGGCCATCTGCTTCGCGGTGCTGTCGATCAGCCGCCCGCCGAGCTGGGCCATCTTGCCGCCGACCTGGGCCTTCACGTTGTAGGTGAGCAGCGTCTCGGTGGGGCCGACCTCCTCGAGCGCGACATCGGCGCCGCCCTTGGCGAAGCCCATGGCGCCGCCATTGCCCTCGCCGCTGATGGTGTAGCTGGCCGGGGGGTTGAGGTTCTCGAGCTTCACCTTGCCGCCGAATTTCGCCGACATCGGCCCGAGCTTGAGGGCGACCTTGGCCTGGAACTGGTCGTCGCCGACCCGCTCGACCGATTCGCAGCCGGGGATGGAGGCCTGCAGGACCTCGGGGTCGTTCAGGGCTTCCCAGACTTGCTGGCGCGGCGCGGGGATCCGCCGCTCGCCGGTCATTTCCATGCGTGTCTCCTGGGTTTTCGCGGACCTTAGTGGCCGGGCCGGGTGAGGGGAACCCCACCCCGTATCGGTCCGGGGCGGGGTTCTTCCAATGCCTGGCTGCAACGCGGGGCGATCGCGCCCGGTTCAACCCCTTGGCGGCGGGGGCGGTCTGGCCCAAGGAGGGCGGGGACCGAAGGGGGCAGGAGATGGTGGATGGAGCGGAGCTGTCGCTGGCCTGGGGCCTGCCCTTCCTCGGCATGCTGCTGTCCATCGCCCTGATGCCGCTGCTGGCGGGGCCTGTCTGGCACCGGCACGACGGCAAGATCGCCGCCGGCTGGACGCTCGCCTTCCTGCTGCCCTTTGCGTCGCTGCACGGGCCGGCGGCGGCGGCGGCGGAGGCCTGGCACGTGCTGCTGCTGGACTACCTGCCCTTCGTCGCGCTGCTGCTCGCGCTCTACACGACCGGGGGAGGCGTGCTGCTGACCGGGCAGCTGGTCGGGACGCCGGGGGTGAACACGGCGCTGCTCGCCACCGGCACGCTGGCGGCGAGCGTGATGGGCACCACCGGCGCCTCCATGGTGCTGATCCGGCCGCTGCTGCGGGCCAATGCGCACCGGGCGCGGAAGACCCACAGCTTCGTCTTCTTCATCTTCCTGGTGAGCAATGTCGGCGGGGTGCTGACGCCGCTCGGCGACCCGCCGCTCTATCTCGGCTTCCTGCGGGGAGTCGGGTTCTTCTGGACGACCTCGCACCTGATCGAGGAGTTCCTGGCCTGCGCCGGGCTGCTGCTCGGGATCTACTGGCTGCTGGATCGCCGGGCCTGGAGGCGGGAGCGGCCGGCCGACCTCGCGGCGGAGGAGGCGGATTACGAGCCGCTCCGGCTCCGGGGCTGGGTCAACATCGCCCTGCTCGGCGGCGTCCTCGGGCTCGTGCTGATACAGGGGCTGTGGCATCCGGGCGATGTCGTGCTGCTCGGCCTGCCGGTCGGGGCGGAGCGGCTGCTGGCGATGGCGGGCTTCCTCGCGGTCACCGCGGCCTCGGTCCGGCTCACGCCCGTGGCGATCCGCGAGGCGAACGGCTTCACCTGGGGCGCCATGGCCGAGGTGGCACGGCTCTTCGCCGCCATCTTCCTTTGCATGGCACCGGTGCTGGCGATCCTGAAGGCGGGCGAGGCGGGGGCGGCGGGGCCGCTGGTGGCGCTGGCTTCGGATGAGGCGGGGCGGCCGATCCCCTGGGTCTACTTTTGGGCGGCGGGGGGGCTGTCGAGCTTCCTCGACAACGCGCCGACCTACCTCGTCTTCTTCAACCTGGCCGGCGGCGACCCGGAGGCGCTGATGACGGGAGGGGCGGCGACGCTCGCCGCGCTCTCCTGCGGCGCGGTCTTCATGGGGGCGAACAGCTATATCGGCAATGCGCCCAACTTCATGGTCAAAGCCATCGTCGAGTCCCAGGGGGTGCGCATGCCGGGCTTCTTCGGCTATTGCGCCTGGGCGGTTGCCTTTCTCGTCCCGACCTTCATCCTGGCGACCTTCGTCTTCTTCCGCTGAGGAACCGTCCCATGCCCTACGTCATCGGCGCCGACAATCCGGAAGAGCCGGCCGGCCACCGCTTCGCCCGGCTGCTGGAGCGGCCGCAGATCCTCCAGCTGCCTGGCGCGCATAACGGCATGGCGGGCCTCCTGGCGAAGAAGGCGGGGTTCGAGGCCCTCTATCTCTCGGGCGCGGCGATGACGCTCTCCATGGGCATCCCCGACCTCGGCATGATCACGGTGGACGAGGTCGCCTTCCACATCCGCCAGATCGCCCGCGCCACGGCGCTGCCGCTGCTGGTCGACGGCGACACCGGCTACGGCGAGGCGCTGAACGTCATGCACATGGTCCGCAGCTTTGAGGATGCAGGGGCGGCGGCGGTGCATCTCGAGGACCAGCTGCTGCCCAAGAAGTGCGGGCACCTCAACGACAAGAAGATGGCCGACGCCCACGACATGGCGGCCAAGGTCGCCGCCGCCCGCAAGGCACGCCGGCACCTCTACATCATCGCCCGCACCGATGCCGCGGCGAGCGAGGGGATGGACGGCGCGCTCGCCCGGGCCAAGCTCTACCTGGAGAGCGGGGCGGATGCGATCTTCCCCGAGGCGCTGAACAGCCGGGAGACGTTCACCGAGTTCTCCCGCCGCATCCGCGCCGAGGGCTACCCGGAAGTGAAGCTGCTGGCGAACATGACCGAGTTCGGCCGCACGCCCTTCTTCACCGCCCAGGAATTCGAGGAGATGGGCTACCAGATGGTGATCTGGCCCGTTTCCGCCGCCCGCGTCGCCAACAAGGCGATGGAGGAGCTGTTCCAGTCCATCCGCGACAATGGCGGCACCCACAAGCTGGTCGACCGGATGCAGACGCGGGCCGAGCTCTACGACGTCATCAACCTGCATGCCTATGAGGCGCTCGACAGCAGCCTGATCCAGACCGTCATCCCGACGGCGATGCCGCAGCGGTAAGGGGGCGGCGATGCGCACCGGCGTCTTCTACTTCCCGACCGAATACGGGATTGAGACCGGGGAGCTGGCCCGGGCGCTGGAGGAGCGGGGCTTCGACTCGCTCTTCCTCTGCGAGCACACGCATATCCCGGTGAGCCGCCGCACGCCCTTCCCGGCGGGCGGGGAGCTGCCGAAGCGGTACAAGCATACGCATGATCCCTTCGTCGCGCTCGCCTTTGCCGCGGCGGCGACCAGGACCCTGCTGATCGGCACCGGAGTCTGCCTGGTGCCGCAGCGGGACCCGATCATCACCGCGAAGTCGGTCGCGAGCCTCGACCGGCTCTCGGGCGGGCGCTTCCTCTTCGGCGTCGGCGGCGGCTGGAACGAGGAGGAGATGGAGAACCATGGGGCCCGCTACCCGACGCGCTTCCGGCTGATGGAGGAGCGCATCCGGGCCATGCAGGCGCTCTGGACCGAGGAGGAGGCGAGCTTCCACGGCGAGTTCGTCGATTTCGACCCGGTCTGGTGCTACCCGAAGCCGGTGCAGCGGCCGCATCCGCCGGTGTTGCTGGGCGGGGAGACGGACCACACCCTGAGGCGCGTCGCCGCCTTCTGCCAGGGCTGGTTCCCCCGTGCTGGCGCCGATTTCGACCCGAAGCTGGCGCGGGAGCGGCTGCGGCGGGTGGCGGAGGGGGCGGGGCGGGACCCGGCCTCCCTCTCCATCACCGTGTTCCGGGCGCCGCCCGAGGGCGGCAAGCTTGCCGCCTACCGGGAGGCGGGGATCGAGCGAGTGCTGCTCGAGGTGCCCGACCTCGACCGCGACGGCATCCTCCGCCGCCTCGACGAGCTGGCGCCGCTCGCCGCCTGAAGCCGTGACGGAACCGCGGGCGGGGCACGGCATTCGGGGGATGTGCCCCTTCTCGACCCCGAAGAGCGCGACGCGATCCGCCAGGCCCTGGGCCTCGACCGCGCCGCCAAGCCCTACCGCAACCACTACCCGGCGAGGGAGGATGACCCGGTCGCCGGGCGCCTCGTGGAACTCGGGCTGATGCAGCGGGGCGCCAGGACGCCGGCCGGGCTGGTGCTGTTCCAAGTGACGGAGGCGGGGGCACGCCAGCTCGGCACCAGGCTGCCGGAGGCCGAGCCGGGGCGCTGAGCCGGCGTGACGGCCGCGGATTGACCGCGGGGCCCGAACATGCGGCACTCCGCCGGTCCTGACGGGAGGGAAACGCCGATGTTCCTTGAGCAACGCATCTACACCATGCATCCGGGCAGGCTGCCGGCCTGGCTGGCCTGCTACCGCGACATCGGCGGCCCCGCCTCCTCCCGCACGCTGACGCCGCTGATCGGCATGTTCACGGTGGAGTTCGGCACCATCAACCGCGTCCTCTTCGTCCGCGGTTTTGACGACATCGACGAGCGCGAGCGCGGCATGGTCCGCCGCGATGCCGATGCCGACTGGCAGCGCTTCATGAAGGAGAGCCGGGAGACGGGTGCGCTCGTGTCGCAGGAAGCGAAGCTCCTGAAGACCGTGCCTTTCTCGCCGCTGCAGCGGGTCGGCCAGCCCTTCGAGCGCAAGGTCGAGGGCGAGCAGATGTGGGTCGACCACCGGACCTACGACTTCCACCCGGGCAAGGCGCAGGCCTGGATCGACGCCTACCGCGACATCGGCAAGCCGGTGCAGGACCGCCTGCTCGGCCAGCTGCTCTGGTTCGCCGTCACCGAGTGCGGGCCGATCAACCAGGCGGTCTTCGCCTGGGCCTACAGCTCGCTCGGCGACCGCGACAAGCGGCGGGCGGCGATGGCGGCGGACCCGGGCTGGGCGGAGTTCCAGAAGGCGACGGCCCCGCTCGGCGCGCTGAAGCAGCAGACCACCATGGTTCTGAAGCCCACCCCCTTCTCCCCGATCCGCTGAGGCAGGCCCCATGCTGAAACACTTGCTCGCCGGCGCGGCCCTCGCGCTCGGCCTCGCCGGCGCTGCCCAGGCGGGGCAGACCCTCGACGCGGTCAAGGCGCGGGGGATGCTCAACTGCGGCGTCAATGTCGGCATCGCCGGCTTCTCGTTGCCCGACAGCCAGGGCGTCTGGCGCGGGATGGATGCTGACCTGTGCCGCGGTGTCGCCGCCGCCCTCTTCGGCGACCCGGGCAAGGTCCGCTTCGTGCCACTGACCGCGGTGCAGCGCTTCACCGCCCTCCAGTCGGGCGAGATCGACGTGCTGATCCGCCAGACCACGCTGACCATGACGCGCGACACCTCGCTCGGCCTGCGCATGGTCGCTGTCAACCTCTATGACGGCCACGGCTTCATGGTGCGGAAGGATGCCGGCGTCACCGAGTCGAAGGGGATGGACGGGATGACCATCTGCCTCTCGCCCGGCACCACCAACGAGCTGGTGACGACGGACTGGTTCCGCGCCAACAACCTGCGCTTTACCCCGCTGCTGCAGGAGCGGATGCAGGACAATGCGACGGCGCTGCAGTCGGGCCGGTGCGACGCGATCGGCACGGATGCGACGCAGCTCGCGGCGTTGCGCAGCCAGTTCACCAACCCCGGCAACTACGTCATCCTGCCGGAGCGCTTCAGCAAGGAGCCCTACGGGCCGGTGGTGCGGCGGGACGACCAGGAATGGTTCGACGTTATCCGCTGGACGCTCTCGGCGGTGATCCAGGCGGAGGAGCTCGGCGTCACCAGCGCCAACCTCGAGCAGATGAAGGCGAGCCCGAACCCGGAGGTCCGCCGGCTGCTCGGCGTCGACCCGGTGCTCGGCAACGCGCTGAAGCTCGATCCGGCCTGGGCCTATAATGCCATCAAGGCGATCGGCAATTACGGCGAGATCTTCGAGCGCCATCTCGGGCCGAACACGGCGATCGGGCTGGAGCGGGGGCTGAACCGGCTCTGGACCAATGGCGGGCTGATGTATTCTTGGCCGATGCGTTAGCCGCCGCCCGCGCCACGGCGGTTGCCGTGGCGCGGCCGAGGGCCTAGGTTCCGCCCCAGTCGGGGCGTGGCGCAGTCTGGTAGCGCATCTGCTTTGGGAGCAGAGGGTCGGAGGTTCGAATCCTCTCGCCCCGATACCTGCATCGAGGACGCTCCATGACGCAGCTTGCCCGCATTTTCGTGGTTCCCCGCTCCCACATGCAGTCTGGCCGGGGCCGCTCCGTGGGCTGGACCCTGGCCTATGAGCCGGGCGAGCGGCAACACCTCGACCCGCTGATGGGCTGGGCCGGGTCGGGCGACACCAATGCCCAGGTGTCCCTGCATTTCGACAGCAAGGAGGACGCCATCGCCTATGCCGAGGCGAACGGCATCCCCTACGAGGTCGAGGAGCCGACGCCGGTCCGCATCAAGGCCAAGGTCTATGCGGATAACTTCCGCTACGGCCGGCCGGAGAACTGGACGCACTGAGCCTTTTGCGCCCGTAGCTCAGCTGGATAGAGCACGCGCCTTCTAAGCGTGTGGTCGTGGGTTCGAATCCCGCCGGGCGCGCCACCCTCACGCCAGCTCCACCGTCCAGCCGGCGCGGTACTCCCCGCCGGGGGGCAGGGTGACGAGGCCGGGCTTCCCGGCGAACTCGCCGTCCCAGCCGAGCGGGCTGGCGAAGCCCTGCCAGGGCTCGATGCACAGGAAAGCCGCCCCGGGCTTCGACCAGAGGCCAAGATGGGGGAAGCCCGCATAGGCGAAGCGAAGGCCTGGGCCGCCCTCGGCCCGGTAGTCGAGGCTGCGGCTGCGCGGCTGGTCGAGGATCGCCGCATCGGCCTCGAACAGGCCAGGCATGAGGTCGAGGCGGCGGCCTGCGATGGGGCTCGGCCGCGGTTCGGGGAGGAGCAGGCCATCCTTCAGGCGGCGGATGGGGGCGGGCTCGTCCTGTTCGAAGAGCAGGGCATGAGGGCGGCCCTCGGCGCCGGGCAGGGGCCAGCGGAAAGCGGGATGGGCGCCCAGCGAGGCGGGCAGGGGCTCCCTGCCTGGGTTGGCGAGGCGATACTCCACCGAAAGGCGCGGGCCCGCGACGGCGTAATGCAGCTCGAGCGCGAAGGCGAAGGGGTAGGCGGCCCGGGTCTCGTCGTCGTCGGTGAGGCGGAAGGCGCAGCTTTCGGGCGCCTCGGCGATGACGGCAAAGCGCCTGTCTCTGGCGAAGCCGTGCTGGCGCATCGGGTAGCGCCGGCCGGCATGGTTGAGGCCGTCGCCCGAAAGCCGGCCGACGATGGGGAAGAGCACCGGCGCATGCCGCGGCCAGGCCGGGCCGGCATCCCAGAGGAAGTCCCGGCCCGCGGCGTCGCGCAGCCGGCAGAGCTCGGCGCCCTCCGGCTTGACCTCGGCGGTGAGTGCGGCGCTGGCGATGCGGATCATGCGGCCCCCCGAATGACGGTGCGGATGGCGAAGCTGGACTGGATGCGGGCGACGCCCGGCATGCGTGACAGCGCCTCCTTGTGGATGCGCTCGTAATCGGCGGCGTCGCGCGCCTCGACGCGCAGGAGGTAGTCGGCGATGCCGGTCATCAGGTAGCACTCCCGCACCTCGGGGCAGCGGCGCACCGCCTCCTCGAAGCGTTTCAGGTGGTCGTCGGTCTGGCGGTCGAGGGTGATCTGCACGATCACCACCACCCCGTCCCGCGGCGCCGCCTCTTCGATCAGTGCCGTATAGCCGCGGATGATGCCACGGTGCTCGAGCAGCCGCACCCGGCGGAGGCAGGCCGAGGGCGAGAGGCCGACGGCCTCGGCCAGGTCGGCATTGCTCATCCGCCCATCGGCGCGGAGCAGGCGGAGGATGGAGCGGTCGGTCTCGTCCAGGGTCTGCATCGAATTATCTGCGGAATCGCCGCAGATCATGCGCCATTCCGGCTCCGGCCGGCAGTCCCTGCGAGGGTCTGGCGTGAAATTCGCACCCCTTGGCGCCTAGGCTCGATGGCGAAGCAATGGAGGCGGCAATGCGCGTCGTGGTGCTCGGCAGCGGCGTGGTCGGGGTGACCAGCGCCTGGTATCTCTCCCGTGCCGGTCATCAGGTGACGGTGATCGATCGCCAGCCGGCCGCCGGCATGGAGACCAGCTTCGCCAATGCCGGGCAGGTCTCGCCGGGCTATTCGGCCCCCTGGGCCGGGCCGGGCATCCCGGTCAAGGCGCTGAAATGGCTGATGATGCGGCACCGGCCGCTGGTCTTCTGGCCGCAGGCGCGGGGCGGGCTCTATCCCTGGTTGGCGCGCATGCTCGCCAACTGCACCGAGGCCGCCTATGCGACCAACAAGGCGCGCATGGTGCGCCTCGCCGAGTACAGCCGGGACTGCCTGCGGGACCTCCGCGCCGAGACGGGCATCGCTTATGACCAGCGGATGCAGGGCACGCTGCAGCTCTTCCGGACGCAGAAGCAGCTCGACGCCGTGGGCGGCGACACTGCCGTGTTGGATGCCTTCCACGTGCCCTACGAGCTGCTCGATCCCAAGGGCTGCGTCGGCGCCGAGCCGGCGCTCGGCCTGGTCGAGGGGAAATTCGTCGGCGGCCTTCGCCTGCCGGGCGACGAGACCGGCGACGCGCATGTCTTCACCCAGCGGCTCGCCGCCATGGCGGAGGCGGCAGGGGTGGCGTTTCGGCAGGGCGTGACCATCCAGGCGATCGAGAGCGAGGGCGACCGCGTCACCGGCGTCGTCACCGACCGGGGGCGCGTCACGGCGGACGCCTATGTCGTGGCGCTCGGCAGCTATTCGACGGCGCTGCTGCGGCCGCTCGGCGTCTTCGTCCCGGTCTATCCGGTGAAGGGCTATTCGCTGACCCTACCGGTCGCCGAGGAAGCGGCGGCACCGGTCTCCACGGTGATGGACGAGACCTACAAGGTGGCGATCACCCGCCTCGGCGACCGCATCCGGGTCGGCGGGACGGCGGAACTGGCGGGGTTCAACCTCAAGCTGCGCGGGCCGCGGCGGGAGACGCTGGCGCATTCGGTAGGCGACCTGTTCCCGCGGGGCGGCGACCTGGCGCAGGCGAGGTTCTGGACCGGGCTCCGGCCGATGACGCCCGACGGCACGCCTGTGGTCGGGCCGACGCGCTACCGGAACCTCCATCTCAATACCGGGCATGGGACGCTCGGATGGACCATGGCCTGCGGCAGCGGGCGGCTCCTGGCGGACCTCGTCACCGGGCGGATGCCGGAGATCGACTCCGCCGACCTCGCGCTGACGCGCTACGCCGTGGCTTGACGCGCCCGCTGGGGGCAGCCTGACTGGCTGCCTACCGGGAGGCACCCATGGAATACCGCACCCTCGGCCGCAGCGGCCTCCGCGTCAGCCGGCTCTGCCTCGGCACGATGATGTTCGGCGGGCCGACCGATGCCGCCACCAGCGCCCGCCTCATCGCCCGGGCGGCGGAGGCGGGGATCAACTTCCTCGACACGGCGGATGCCTATAATGGCGGCCGGTCGGAGGAGGAGGTGGGGCAGGCCATCGCCGCGCGGCGGCATGACTGGGTGGTGGCGACCAAGATCGCCAACTCGGTCGGGGCGGGGCCGAACGAGGGCGGGCTCTCGCGCAAATGGGTGATGCAGGGGGCGGAGGCCTGCCTCCGGCGCCTCGGCACGGACTTCATCGACATCCTCTACCTCCACAAGGAGGACCATGCGACGCCGCTGGAGACGACGGTGCGGGCCATCGCCGACCTGGTGCGGGCCGGGGCGATCCGGCATTTCGGCGTCTCCAATTACCGCTCCTGGCGCATCGCGGAGATCTGCCGGCTCTGCGACGAAGCCGGCATCGACCGGCCGGTCGTCTCCCAGCCCTACTACAACGCCATGAACCGGCAGCCGGAGGTGGAGCAGCTGCCGGCCGCCGCGCATTACGGCCTCGGCATCTACCCCTATTCCCCGCTGGCGCGCGGGGTGCTGACGGCGAAGTACCGGCCGGGCGCGGAGCCTGAGGCGGGCAGCCGGGCGGCGCGGCAGGACAAGCGGATGCTGGAGACCGAGCTGCGGCCGGAATCGCTCGAGATCGCGCAGGTGATCCGCGAGCATGCGGCGCGAGCCGGCACGACGCCCGTGCATTTCGCCATCGGCTGGGTGCTGAACAACCAGCTCGTCACCGGCACTATCCTTGGGCCGCGGACCGAGGCGCATCTCGAGGATTACCTGGCAGCGCTCGACTACCGCTTCACCGCCGAGGACGAGGCGCTGGTGAACCGGCTGGTGCCGCCCGGGCACCCCTCGACGCCGGGCTACAACGATCCGCAATACCCGATCGAGGGGCGGATCGCGCTGGCCGGCTAGATCTCGACCAGGGCGACGTCGAGCAGGCGCTCCAGCACCTCCGGCTCCTGCGCGCCGGCGATGGCGCTGCGGCCGGCGACCACGAAGCAGGGCACGCCGTTGATGCCCAGCCGATGGGCGCGGAGGTTGTCGGCATGGACGGCCTCGACCTCGGCGACGGTCGCCAGGAAGCGGCGGGCGAGGGGCGCGTCCAGCCCCTGCTGGCCGGCGATGGCGGCGAGCACATGGGCATCGCCGATATCCGCGCCCTCGGTGAAATAGGCCTCGAAGATGGCCTCGACGAGCTGGTCGGCGGCGTTGAACCGGCCCGCCCAGCGCACCAGCCGGTGCGCATCGAGGGAGTGCGGCACGCGGCGGATGCGGTCGAAGCGGAATTCGATGCCCTCGGCCCGGCCGAGATCCGTGATGGTGCCGTGCAGGCGGCGCGCGCGGTCCTCGCCGCCGAATTTCCGCGCGAGGTAGTCCTGCCGCGGCACGCCCTGCGGCGCGAGGTCCGGGTTGAGCAGGAAGGGCCGCCAGAGCAGGTCCGCCGCTACGTCGGGACGGGATCGCAACGTCCGCCGCAGCCGTCGGATGCCGAGGAAGCACCAGGGGCAGACGAGGTCGTAGACGACCTCGACGGGCAGGCGGGCGCGGGGCGGGGCGAGCAGGTTCACCGATGCATCATAGGCCGAACCGGCGCCGCGGGCGAAGCCTCCGTCGGCACGGGCGGGCAGTTGTTGACAGTTTTTGATGGCGAGCCCAATCATCAGGCCTTAGATGGCGGTCGCCATCAATAGGGATGCCCGAGATGAGCGCCACCACCGCCCCCCTTGCCGCGGCGATGAGCCCGCGGACCCGGCTGCTGCTGCATGGCCGGGTCGTGCCGACCCTGCTGCGGCTCGCCTGGCCGAATACGCTGGTGATGCTGGCCCAGGCCTCGGTCGGTCTGATCGAAACCTGGTGGGTCTCGCACCTCGGCACCGATGCGCTGGCCGGCATGGCGCTGGTCTTCCCCGGGTTCATGATGATGCAGATGCTCTCCGGCGGCGCCGTCGGAGGCGGCATCGCCTCCGCGATCGCCCGGGCCCTCGGCGCCGGGCGGCGGGAGGATGCGGATGCGCTGGTGCTGCATGCGCTGGTCATCAACGGGCTGTTGGGCCTGGCCTTCACCGCGTTGCTGCTCGGCTTCGGGCCGGCCCTCTATGCTGCACTGGGCGGCGAGGGCGGCTCGCTGCGGGCGGCACTCGCCTATTCCGACGTGGTCTTCGGCGGCGCTGTGCTGATCTGGCTGAGCAATGCCTTCGCCAGCGTGCTGCGCGGCACTGGCAACATGCTGCTGCCCTCGGTTGCCATCATCCTCGGCGTGGCGGTGCTGGTGCCGCTCTCGCCGCTGCTGATCTACGGCTATGGGCCGGTGCCGGGGCTTGGCATCGCCGGCGGGGGCTGGGCGGTGGTGGCGGGCACGGCGCTTTCCACCGCGATCCTCGGCTGGGCGGTGCTGTCGGGGCGGAGCATTGCCCGGCTGCGGCCGGGGCGGCTGCGCTGGGCCCTTTTCCGCGACATCCTGGGCGTCGGGGCGGTCGCCTCGGTCAGCACCTTGCAGACGACGCTGACCATCGCGCTGACGACGGCGGTGGTGGCACAGGCCGGGGGGCCGGATGCGGTGGCCGGCTACGGCACGGGGACGCGGCTGGAATACCTGCTGATCCCGCTGGTCTTCGGCCTCGGCGCACCGCTGGTGGCGCTGGTGGGCACGAATATCGGGGCGGGGCAGGGGGCGCGGGCGCTGCGCATCGCGCTGACCGGCGGGGCGCTCGCCTTCGTCGCGGCGGAGGCGGTGGGGCTGGCGGCGGCGGCCTGGCCGGAGGCCTGGCTCGGCCTGTTCGGCCATGATCCGCAGATGCTCGAAACGGGGGCGGCCTATCTGCGGACGGTCGGGCCGGCCTATGGGTTCTTCGGGCTCGGCCTGTCGCTCTATTTCGCCTCGCAAGGGGCGGGCAAGCTGAGCTGGCCGTTGCTTGCCGGGCTGATCCGGCTGGTGGTCGCGGTAGGGGGCGGCTGGGTGGCGCTGCAGGCGACCGGCTCGCTCACCTGGGTTTTCGCCGCGCTGGCGGCGGGGCTGGTCGCCTATGGAGTGGTGCTGGTGGCGGTGATCCGGGGCGGGGCCTGGTTCCGGTAGACCGGCGACCGCGCTGCGGAAGCTGGCCTCCGGCGTGCGTCCCGTTCGACCTGACTCGCGGAGCGCGCTCTAGCAGCCTGTCGGGTTTGGGTTTGCTGGCGACGGGTCCGTTGGATTGTGGATCAGGCGGCTGGCCGCAGGCGATGCAGCCTACGGCAGTTGTAGGCGAGGGCGACGAGGGTCCATTCGCTG